>Ga0208901_1000201_pt1 | contig 39256 bp, 29 predicted proteins | sample AntAceMetag02UKF_FD_184764 | JGI IMG/M metagenome (GOLD analysis project Ga0208901, IMG submission 184764) | Saline lake microbial communities from Ace Lake, Antarctica - Antarctic Ace Lake Metagenome 02UKF (SPAdes) (version 2) | ecosystem: Environmental > Aquatic > Non-marine Saline and...
CCTTAGCAATCTTACGATAAGATAGTCATTTACAGAGTAAACCATAAATTTCTACTCTTTGCTCTTGATTTAGGTGTTTGAATTGTTTATTATTGTTATGCATCGCTAATATTATTAATGTTGAAATAGTATTTTACATTATAATGATTAGTGGTGCATTTTGAATTATAATTAATATTATAAAATAAGACCTTGCTATTTTGCCTTTATTTGTTATACATACTAGTATATTACTAATTTTATTTGAAAAATCAATATAATGCTATACTTTGTTGTTTTGGGAAAGAATAAGAAACTATCTGAGTGGGAATTATCATATATTGCAAAGGATATCGAGTACGTAACTACCAATTTTGCTACATTTCAATGTGAGCACCCTGAAAGACTTCCATACTTGGCTTCATGTACTAAATCTTGAGTTATTATCTCAGAAGAAGAGATGGAAAAACTAGATTTCAAACTATTAGGAACCAATGCAAAAATCACTTCACAGGACAAAAAAGACTATGGTATCAAAAGATTCAAAGTTGTTGATCTTATGAAAACTGATTATGAAGTAAAAACTAAGGGTACAGAAATATTACATGTATGAGGGCTTATAGGACATGTAATAAATTATCAGAATATATGACTTTATGAAGAAATAGATTTCAATAAACCTATAAATAGTATGAATATAGGTATGATGCCTAGTAAATTAGCTCATATTATGATGAATATAGCTACAGGTTTGGAAGAAAATCAAACTGTTTATGACCCATTTTGTGGTTTAGGAACTATGTTGTTTTTGGCAAATGGATTAGGACATAATACTATAGGTTCTGATATAAATATAACACCTTGTAAGCAGAATGTAAAATGGTGGGGACTTAGTAAATTCAATACAGAAAATAAGAAACATTTATTCAAACATGATGTAAAAGATAAGTTTGAATCTCCTATTTTAAAATCTGTAGATTGTGTTGTAACAGAAGGGTTTTTATGACCAGTGGTTAAGAATTACCTATCTTTGAAACAGGCCCAATTTCATGAGAAAGAAATACAACCTATATATATAGAATGAATCAAAAATCTATTAGAATTGGATATCAAAAATATAACTATCACTTTACCAGCATACAATATGATGGATAAAAAGATATACCATTTTCATGATACAATAAAGAAGATTAGAGAGTTTGCGAATGTGATGTTGGCAGATGAGATTTATATGAGAAAAAATCAGAAAGTAGGTAGAATGATAATACAGGTTAGGAAGAAATAATTGAGAATCTATTTTTCTATTTGCATATATATATATTATAATTATAATGAAGGTTGACTATAATAGTCAATTTTTATTGTAAAGAAAAACTTTATTAAGTATATAAAAATATATGATATTGAAAGGTGGAGTAGTAAGAGAAAGCTTAGATGTAAGGAGCAAGGACTACATTATGTCTAGACCTGCTTTTTTTGTAGATAAATATATAGCTATATTATTACTTAGTGATGATGTAGCAAGTCGTGCATATGTAAATCTAAAACAAAAGAAAGGTATAGAGCTTGGTATTAGAGTAGATATTGTAGAAAAACCTAATGAAAATGATGTGAAAAATGTGTTGGATATGATAGATGAATTTAATAATGACAGTAATTGTCTATGAATCATAGTTCAACTACCTTTAAACGAAAGTCTTACGCCTCATCTAGCTACAATCTTAGCTAAAATAGATGTAAAAAAAGATATAGATGGTCTATGAGGTGCTTTGCTTGGATATTCACAGATAGGATATGTAAACTTCTTACCTGCTACTCCTAGGGCTGTAGTGGAAATTTTGAAACATTACAAGATAGATACTATATGAAAGAAAATTACTATCGTAGGACAGAGTAATTTAGTAGGAAAACCACTGGCCATGGAGCTTATGAAACAAGGGGCTACTATTTTTTCTTTTAATATCTATTCAGATCAGGATGTGATGAAAAAGTGTTGTAGAAGGTCTGATATAATTATATCTGCAACTGGGAAATTGAAAATGATAAACAAGGATTATTTGCATAGTCAATGAGGACAAACTTTGATAGACGTAGGTTGGTGAAAGATAAATGGGAAAGCAAGTGGAGATATGGATTTTAATGACGTGAAAGATGATGTTTTTGCTATTACACCAGTACCAGGTGGGGTATGACCAGTGACAGTTTCTTGTATATTTGCTAATTTGATAGATATGATAGAGATGTTTGGGTAAGGTTTTTTGTAAAATAGCTTGAAAAACGCAGTAAAATCCATAATAATTATAGGGTAGAAAAAGTAGAAATAAAATCATCGTAGTTTTACGAGGTAAAAATCATTTTTTTCTACTCTAGGAATTTATAAAAGGGGGTAGTTTAAAAGGGAAAACGGAGGACTTCGGCTCCTCAGTACGTGGTTCAAATCCACGCCCCCTTGCCATATAGAAAATTAAATTGACTCATATATTCACAGCATTGTCTGTGATTTTTTTTATTCTTTAAAAAATATTTAAGAGAAATAGATAATTTTTTTAAAAAAAACTATTGAAGAATCTGCGGACTATAAATATATATAGATTCTACGAACTAGATCGTCATTTTCCTTATCAAAAAAACCATCAAGAGAAAACTCTTGATGGAGTGGAATTGAAAAGTAAACTTCATCATATTAGTGGGCAATAAATGTGACTACATTAGCTCCTATATGAGATTGGATAAACATTGAATTAATAATTAATCCTCCCAGCATAAAGATAAGACACATCACATTTATTTTCCAATCTCTCTTGATTGCCTTGGTGATAGCTTTCATATTGTCTCCTTGGCTAAGTTTTAGTTTTTCAATCCCAATATTATTATATATAATTAATATTTTTTGTCAAATCAAAACCCATCTCAATACAAGGCTATTGTTGCCAATAATCCAATATTAGTTGCATTAGTAAGGAGTACTGCTAATATTAATTTTAACTATAAAAAAAGCCCTTCCGGAAAGCCGGAGGGCTAGATTAATTAATTTTTGATTTTGTTTTCATAGTTGATAGAGAACTGTACAGTAAAGTATGGATACCACACAATGATAATAACTTACGTTATTAATCTGTCAATCCTCATATAAGATAGTCAGCATTGAGTGATACTAATCTATCGGATGAGAAAGAAACTAATGAAAGGCTGAAACCATATATTAATTCCCTTTGTCAGTATTATCAGTATAATGATTTTTTGGATTTCATCAATGAAGGGGATTTACATAATACACTATCTATTTAGAATCTATTTACATTTTGTAATTAGGTGACTTATAGTTAATAATACGATAACTATATGTTATCAGTAGCTATAATATAGATCAAAATTAGTATTTAATTTTAATATTTTAAATACTAATATTTAAAATAAATTCTTCTAATTTTTATTGTTCATTATAGTTCTATATAATATATTGTATTTTAACTATAAAAAAAGCCCTTCCGGAAAGCCGGAGGGCTAGATTAATTAATTTTTGATTTTGTTTTCATAGTTGATAGAGAACTGTACAGTAAAGTATGGATACCACACAATGATAATAACCTAAGTTATTAATCTGTCAATCCTCATATAAGATAGTCAGCATTGAGTGATACTAATCTATCGGATGAGAAAGAAACTAATGAAAGGCTTTGAACCATATATTAATTCCCTTTGTCAGTATTATCAGTATAACGATTTTTTGGATTTCATCAATGAAGGGGATTTACATATATTAGTATTTATTAATAGGGTGTTTACATTTGAAGATTAATTCAACTATAGCGCTATAAACGATAACTATACGTTATCAATGAGTATTAAATAGGACAAAAATAGATTGTATATATAACAAAAAATTTTCTTTTAAGTAATAATTAATTAATAAAAAAACTCTTAAAAAAATATTAATAGTTCATAATTCATAGTTCACTATGAACTATAATTTATTATTTAATGTTTTTAAATAATTCACGTTGTCATCTAAATTACTCAATTCTTCGTATTTAAATTTTTTCTATAAAAAAAGCCCTTTCGGAAAAACCGAAGGGCTTAGATGTTTCATTTTTGATTTTGTTTTCATAATTGATAGAGAACTGTACAGTAAAGTATGGATACCACACAATAATAATAACTTACGTTATTAACTGGCAATCCTCATTAAGATAGTCAGCATTGAGTGATGCTAATCTATCGAAAGAGAGAGAAACTAATGAAAGGCTTTAAACCATATCTTAATTCCCCTTTTCAGTATTATCAGTATAATGATTTTTTAGTTTTTCTCAATGAAGACACTTTACGTTCTCAAAAATTTACTTATAAAATATAGACATTTCAGATTTCATCCATACATAACTACATAAACGATAACCATACGTTATCAATCCCTCCATATTAGAAAACATAAAGAACCAAGAAGAGAAACTAGAAAAGAATCCAGAAAAGAATATAGAAAACCGCTACATAATAATCCCCTTGGGGATTCTTCCACGACAGAAAACAGAATAGAATTTAGAATTGAAACTAGAAAAGAATCCAGAAAAGAATATAGAAAACCGCTACATAATAATCCCCTTGGGGATTCTTCCACGACAGAATCCAGAATTGAATTTTGAAAAGAATCAAGAAGAGAACCAAGAACAGAAACTAGAAAAGAATATAGAAAACCGCTACATAATAATCCCCTTGGGGATTCTTCCACGACAGAACCAAGAATTGAAGCTAGAATAGAATCAAGAATAGAATCAAGAAAAGAATACAGAAAAAAAAACGCCCTAACTGTGAGATAATATCAGAATTACTGCCCTTATATTTTTAAAGGATTATTCAAACAATTAAATTGGTATAATTAAAAAAACCGTCAACCGTTACCAATTTTTCGGCAATCCTGTTCCGTTAGGATAAAAATATATAGGCTGTAATTCTGATATTATTGAACCTCATAGACAAAAATATTCTTACCTTTCCTATAATTCGTACTAATTGTTTGAATTGGTTCCACTCAATTTACAGGAAAACTACTAGAGTATAAAAGTGCGCCTTTTGGGCATTCAGATTTCATTTTTATCCATATTTTTTTCATAAGGTGAGGCATAAGATATGTATATATGATATTTACATTTTCAAAAGATGCTTCAAAAAAATCACTTTGATAAACTTGATAGTTTAGTTTGTTTATTTCTTTTTTTTCTATGGCTAACTTGTAGGGATAATAAGATCTTTCATATCATATAATAGTACTTTCTGGAAATTTTTCACTTATAGCTTCTAATATTTTACCATCTCCACATCCCAAATCCATAAAGGTCTCTCATTTATTTAGTTTTATACATTCTAGTAATTTCTCTAATTTGTTATTACCTGTTCTTACAAAAGGAACTCCATATCCAGAAAAAGCTTGTACTATATTCCTAGCTAAACGAAAAGTTAATATACCAATTAGGAACATTAAAATAGAGATAAGTCCTAATGCGATACTATATTTAATCAATAATATTAAGTCCATAGTTTTCTATAATTTTCTTAAAAAATAATTATTTTTTTTCTAACCCCTGCATTATATATATTTTATTTCTAAAATCAATTATAGAAAAAGTTATGTTGAAAAAAGTTATGTTTCTATAGTCTATAATCAATTCTATTGACATATATATCACAATCCTTATACAAGAAAGACTAATTATACTTATTAATATACTCAAGGGAGGGGTGTATATATGTTACAGAAGGCTCTAGATAGGAAGAATATTAAAGTCAAAAATGGTGTTTTTCACATCTTTGACTGTAAAGGTTTCTTCTTTGGTATTAACTCATGGTACATTAGTATTAAAGACAATCCATACTTCTTTAGAATGAATCCTTTTTCTCAATCTGAAGAACTTGGACGGTATATTGAAGATTCTGTATCCTATAAAAATTTAGAGAACTTGAGGTATATTCAGATTATGCCTGATAAGGCTGTCGGCCTTTATCTAGAGGGGAAAATTACAGAAGATGATATGTATAAAGCTTTTATAAATGATGGTAGTGTCATTATAGAAGATATAGAATTATATGCATATCAAACTCTTATTCGAGTTCATTTGGTGATTAAGCCTTATGAAGATTAGTAATTAGCTATGAAGAAAGCAGAGCTCTAGGTTTTTCCTAGAGCTTTTCCATTCTCAAAAATAGAATAAAAATATATTGACATTTGTATATAAATAATTATAACAAAAACCGTTAGTAATCTTTAACAGTAATTAGTATTTAATCAAGGATTTTTTCGTGATTAGAATCTTTAATCAATGGTTTTATGTGATTAGGGATTTGTTAATTGGGTATTAAATCAAGGTTTATTTCGTTAATTCAATGGAGTCTTCCGTGGCTTTATTTAATGTGAAAATTATTATAAATTCCAAGGAGGAAGTATATATGAGCTTAGTAGTAAATGAAACAAATGTTTCTCAGCCTCCTATGATGCCTATAATTTCCAATAAGCTTTTTGTGGTTATTGGAGGTTTAGCGTTGGGTGGAGCTGAAAGAATTGTATTGGATTGGGCTCGTAGAGTCCATCCTAAATGGGAAGTTACCGTCGTAGTATTTAGAAATAATTCTAAAGAATGGGAGGTTCCTTCGTTTATCAATGTAATTCGCTTGAACGGATCTCGTAAGAGATTACAGAAAGTGGCTGAAGAAATTTCTTGTGAGACAAATAGTGTATGTGTATGTCATCTTATCCGTAAAAAAGAAAGAGATATACTCGAAAAATCAGGAGTTTTTACAATTCCCGTACTTCACAATGCTGCCAATGGCTGGTTGGAAGATTCAGAAAGTTTGAATACTTCTGCCCGTGTTATAGCTGTTTCTCAAGCTTGTTCTGATGATTTACAAGACACTAATTATGATGGTGATATATCAATTATCCGTCATTTACCTCATTCCCGTAAATTTGCTTCTGATAGTAGAGAAAAGATTCTCAAATCTTGGAATATACCATCAGATGCTACTGTTATCGGGATGATAGGTGGTGTCAAACCGCAGAAAGCTTATCCTACCGCTTTGCGTATCTTGAAAGCTTTTCAAAAAAAGCAAGATGCATATCTTGTGATTCTTGGAGGGCCTATAGGTAAGCAAGGTCGAGAGTCTTGGAATGCTATTATGCAACAAATAAAGTATTTAGGGCTGAGAAATAGAGTGGCTATGCCTGGATTTATTCAGGATGCAGTTTCTTTTGTTCCTGCTTTTGATGTGGTTTTGAATACTAGCAGTTACGAAGGACTTAGTATTGCTACTCTTGAGACGGTAGCTTCTGGAGTTCCTGTAGTGGCAACTAAAGTTGGTGGTCAGGGAGAAATTTCTGCATCCAATCTTACTCTTTTGCCTGAGGAATCTTTGGAAAAAGAATGGGTAGATGCATTGGAAAGTGCTATTGCTGCGCCTAAGCATATACCTTCATGGACAAGATTTAGTTCTTATCGTCTTTGGACCCTCAATCATATTGTTCGTCCTTACAAGCCTTCTTCAAAGGTTTTGTTTGTAACTGCAAATCTAAACTCTGGTGGAGCTCAACGCTCTTTGGTCAATCTTACGACACATATAAATAGTGATGTTGACCTAGATATTGCTGTAACCGGTAATTCGTCCGCTTCCCACTTCTTTCAGCAACTGAAAGATAAAGGAGTGAACGTTTTTCGTACAGACTCTTCTAGAGATTGTTTCGATCATTCAGAAAAGTTGTTGCAGTATATTTGTGAAAACAAAGTTTCAACCGTATGTTTCTGGAATGTAGACCCCAAAATCAAGCTTTTGTTGACAAAAGCACTAAGCTTTTTGCCTACAAAACTTGTGGATGTAAGTCCTGGTGGATACGCTTTTCAAGAAATGGATACCATTGATACTTTTCAGAAATTGGTAGCATTTAGTTCTACTGAGTTTTACTATCGTTTGGATAAACTTGTACTGAAATTTACAGGTCCTTATCCCAAAGAGTGTGAAGGTAAAGTTACTTTTATCCCAAATGGGGTGGTGCAACCTTCTCGTAAAAAACAGGATTATCAGATATCTGAAAATCCAAGAATTATTGTAAATGGTCGTATTGCTCCAAGTAAGTTTATAGTCGAGATTATTCAGGCTATGGATATTGTTTGGAAAGACATACCAAATGTTCAATTGCATTTTTATGGTGCTAGTGAAGCTAAGGAAGCCGAATATGCAAAACAAGTAATGGAGGAATCGGGAAAAGAAATAAACAAGATGATATATTTTCATGGAATGGACTTTTATGTATCAGAAAAAATGGTTGACTTTGATGGATATATAGTTCTCGGTAAGCATCAAGGATGTCCTAATGCTTTACTGGAAGCTATGGTCGCAGGGTTGCCATGTATCACAAACAATAGTGGTGGTGCGGCAGAACAAGTTATTCATGGGAAAACTGGTATTTTACTTCAAGATATAGACGTGCTTTCTATTGCAACCGCTTTGATAAAAATCGTTGGAGATAGGGAATACGCTAAGATTCTTGGAGAAAACGCCCAAAAACATGTAACTAGAAATTTCTCTATGGATCAGATGGTTGAGAATTATCAGTCAGTCTTTTCTTTAGATGAAGTAAACTCAAAAACATTTGCAAATTGTTGGAAAAGTATTTTTTCATCAACCCCCTCTAAAAGGAGACCTTATTATGACTGCTACGCAAATTAAAGTAGAATACGATCCAAATGCCAATGATGAAGGAGTTATGACTATTGGTAATAGAAAATTTTCTGTTTCTTGCCTGAGTGTTCAACCTGAAAATCAAGTAAAATCTGGTGTCTATCAGAAGGATAACGTTCATCAGATGCCACATGAAGCAGCGACAGCTTATGGTTCGAATGTTGCTACTTTTGTTCCGGTTTCTGGAGATTCCAAAATGAGTTTCTCTGTGAAACCTCTTCCTTTGGTGATTTGCAGTGGTGATAACGATTCTGATGGTCGACTTTACCGTATCAACAATGGTATTCGCATGTATGAAGACGATATGTCTGAATTTATAGCCATCCTGGAACAAGGCGATTTCATTCTGGAAGTTGTTTACAAGAAAAATAGTTTTGTTGCCAAAGTGACAACCAAAAATGTGAGCAATAGTGGTGGCCCTCAGGTCAAACCACTAAATGAACGTCGTTTGGATGATTTTAACGATGACGGCTGGGATGAATTCGATTACCTGTTTGCTTGGATTATCTACATGGAATTGTGTGATGATTTGGATTCCGCTGAAGATGATGATTGGCAAGAAGATATGGAACCCTACGGTGATGAAGAAGGGGACTTGGAAGTTGACTTGGCTGAAGATGATAACGGATGGCCAGAAATGGAAGAGTCTGATTCAGATGCCACACTTTCTAATCCAGAAGAAGTGGATATGGAAGAAGCTCCTCTTATCAGCGACCCTTTTGAAGATGACGGAGACCATCTTCTTCCAGATGACCAGCAGGGAATCCAAGCTGGATATTCTATGACTGGAGATTTGCTTCAAGCTATTGAAACGAATTCTCAGCAGGATGTTGTTGATAACGATTTTCAGGATGAAGATAACGGTCCATCTGATGATGTTTCATCAGATGGAGATACTGATTACTAAATATTAACGCTACTTATAGTAGCATAACGCCAGCTGGGTTTTTACCTGGCTGGTTTTTTGTTTCCTGAAATATAATATAAATTATAACAATAAAAAAATAGCAACTTATGTTGCTATTTTTTGTATAAATTATAATTCCAGAAGAAATAACTAGAATCTCAAAAATCAATCTTCTCTAAGTTTTCCTAAATCTATTTCTACTAAGTCTTTTATTTGTTCTACGAAAGTCTCATCATGACTTACCATAATGATAGTTCATTGGAAGTTATTCAAAGCTTCAGCTATCACAGGAAGGTGACGGAAGTTTATATGATTTGTAGGCTCATCCAATACAAGGAGATGCGGCTTTTGAATCAAAAATCTTGCATAACATAGAAGACCTTTTTGTCATTCTGAAAGTCATCCTACTTTTGCTTTCAATAATTCTCCTTTCAATAAGAATCTACCTCAAGCATTGTATGTTACTTCATCTGTTACTTCATTTGTTACTTCTTGAATAGAATCCCATACTATCATATTCATATCCAATTCTTCAAAATCCTGACTATAATAGCCGATTTTTACATCAGAATTGATATATGCATCTTTATCTTTTGCTGTCATAAGATTTTTCAAAAAAGTTGATTTTCCTATTCCATTAGGTCATTTGATAATATATCTTTGTTTTTTCTTTATTTCTAAATCCAAAGGAAAGCTTTGTACTTCGTAATTTTCATTCATCATAGAAACGTTTTTGATGCTTACTAATGGTCCTACATAATTTTCAGTTTCTATCTCAAAATTAGGTATAGTTTTGTCATCTCTTCTAACCTCTACTTTATTTTCTTCTGCTTCAGCTACATTATCTCTCATTTTGCTTGCTAGTTTTCTCATTTTACCTCATTTATTTGAGAAAAAGTTGATTTTGTCTTTTGCATCTTGGATTTCTTTTGCTGCTCTAGCATTTTGCATTCTTTCCTTTTCTATTTGAGCTGTAATTCTTTCTAATACATCATTGTAATCTCCCCAATATTGTTCTACTTCCAATCTATCTTTGTTTAAATATAATACTCATTCTGTAAATAAGTTCAAAAAGTCTGCATCATGACTAATTACTATAACTGTTTTGATATATGTATATAAGAATCCTATCAAATCCCCAATACCATCAGCATCCAGATTGTTTGTTGGCTCGTCCAATAATAGTATATCTGGGTCTTGTATTATAGCATGAGCTAACAAAAGTCTAGCTTGTTGTCCTCCAGAGAAATTTCTCAAAGTTTTTCCTTCTATAGGAGTAGTAAGATTTACATCTTTTAATACATCAGCTATTTTTTTATCTATTTGATAATCTTTTTCTTCAAATGCTGTTTCAAAATATTCTTTTACAGTCATATCCAACTGATCTCTAGGAATAACTTGTTTAGATATAGCTATTTTCATATTTTCATCTATACTTATTTTCCCTTTCTGAGGTTTCAATTTACCTCTAATAAGCTTGAATAACGTTGTTTTACCAGCTCCATTTTGTCCCATAATAGTAACTTTAGTATCTTTACGAACAGAAAAAGATGCTTCTTTTAAGATAGGATGTTTCCCATCATTAAATGAAAACGATACTTTATCGAAACGAAGTACTACATTTTTATCAGCCATGATTTAGTTCAAAAAATTATATATTAAATTAATTCTCAATCTCATAATTATATAGATTTTTCTTTTTTTTTCAATAACAAAATAAAGTTTTGACTTTATTTTATATAATGATATGAAATATTAATTATTAATTGCTTTTAGAACTTGGCAAATAACTATAATAGTTTGACTATCAAAAGCTAATTTGACTTTATTGTTAAAATAATTATAATAACTTTAATAATCATTTAAATAGTTATCATTATAAATAATAATTAGCTTGACAAACTAGTTTATATTCTATATTATGAAGCAAAATGAATTTAAATTCTTTCTAGAATAAATAATGGATAAGAAACAATTGGTAATAAAGGCATTAGAATCATTAGAAGATGTGTGGCCAGATGCTGCAATTTTGAAAAGATGAATAGAGGCTGATATTTTTGATGATACTAAGTTGGATATTTTGATAGAAAAATTGCAAGATGCTATCAAGAACGTAAAAGATGAATGAACTAAGGCAAAATTAGAAAAGTGATTGATGTTTATGAAAAAAATAAGTGCTATGGAAGTAGCTGAAAGAAAAGAAGAAGAATCTGATTTGGAAGATCTGGAAGCTATGATGGAAAACATGTAATTTTTAATTTTTAAAACAACTAGAAATGGAAGTGAATGAAAATGTAGATAGTAAAGAAGAACTAGAACCAGGTCAAGGCCTTATGGATTCTTTGAATGCAATGGGTCCGAAAGATAAAAAAGAAGTGTGAGATACAATGAGTAAAGACCCTCAAGTACAAAATATGGTAAAAGAGGCTAGTCTTAGTTTTGGTTGAGGTGGAGTTAAGGAATGAACTATAAGTTTTGGAGCTAGCAATATGGAACAGACTGATACTAATGCTGATATAAATAAATGAAGTGAAGGTGTTTCTGATGATTTATACTCTAAATGAGAGGAAATATTACAAGGTTATGCACAAGCTATGGGAGCTGAACAATTAAGTCCTGAAATGAAAGCTAATTTGGAACAAACAGTTTTGGATCTTAATAGTGATAATAGAATAACAAGAGCAAAAGCGGAAGCAACAGTAGATGCTCTTAATGCTATGATGATTAATAAACAAAGTGAACAACCAAGTCAAGAAGAATTTGTTGGAGGAAATGAAAGTTTAACAAAAGATGGAAAAGACCTAGCGGTAGCAATAGAAGAGGTACAACAAGCTATAGCAAATAATAATACAGAAAGTTTAACAAAAGATGGAAAAGACCTAGCGGTAGCAATAGAAGAGGTACAAAAAGCTATAACAGATAATAATACAGAAAGTTTAACAGAAGATGGAAAAGCTTTAGCTGCGGTTATGAATACGATGTCAAATTCAAATACGGAAGATAGCATGACTGCTGAAGAAGTTGCTAGTACTACAGATAAATGACAATTAGATGACAAAGATATTCAAAAAGAAAGATCAGAAAAAGTAAGTAAGGCACTTGCAGATTTAGCAGCTACCAAAACTTGAATATATCCTATAAATTCACCAGAAATGAATAATATGAAAAGTCTTCTAAATAACTCTAACTTATGAATGCCAGACAATTTGCTGACTCATAATATGGTAAAAGTAGTAAATACTCCTAATGGAAGTCAATGTGTACTTAGTAGTCCAGATGGAAAAAACGTTACAGTGATGTTCAATAAAGCAGATTCTACTTATAAATTAACTCAAGATGGTAAAGAAATAAGTTCAGGAAAATCTTCTTAGATTCAAATAAATTTTATAAAAAAAAGTCTATAATATTAGTCATAGACTTTTTTTATTAAATTTATTCTAAATAATTTCTAAAATTTAGTCTTTTTCAACTTCAACTTCTTCGTATTCTTGAACTTTAGCAGTTCTTTTTTCTTTGAATGTAAAACCAAATGCTATAGCATTTAGCCCTGCTAGTATAAAAGAAAGTCCTACTATCCAAGAAACAATTTTTGGAAATATTATAACCAATACACCAAATAATATAATTATTCATCATTGGATTATATAAGCCCAAAATCTAATACTTGAGAATCTACCTGACATTATCTAAACTATTTTAATAGTAAAACTACATTATGTACAATACATTATTTTTTCATATTTTCAAGCTTTTTTTTTGATATATATTTGTAATATAAGTTAATTATCTAAAAGCTTTTATTATTCTTAAAACTGCACAGTTACTTCTGTTCCTTTTCATTCATTGCTTCTTATTTGTATTTTCCATTTGTACAAATCTACGATTTTCTTTACTAGTGAAAGTCATATTCCAAATCCATCTTGGTTTCTAGAACTATCTTCTTGGAAAAATCTATTGAATATTTTTTCTTGATTTTCTTTTTTAATTCATATTCCATCATCTTTTACAACCAAATAATCATCTGTAAGTATAATACTTATATTTCCTCATTCTTTGCTGTACTTGATAGCATTACTTATTAGATTGCTTACCAATATATTGAAGTATTCATCATTTATGAATTTTTCTACATAGTAATCTATATCAGAATTTACTTTCAATTTTTTTTCTTCAAATTTAGATTTATAATTTCTTATAGCATTATCTACAACAATTCCAAGAGCGGTAGATTCATTTTCTATATTATTTATATCATTCAATTTTATAAGTTTTTCTATAAGTTTGTTAGTATAGTTTACTTGTTCTAAACTTTCTTGTATAAGTTCTCAATCGTAGCTTTTCATCTCTTTCATTAGTTGTAACTGGCTAGATATAACAGCCAAAGGTGTTTTTAGTTCATGTCATGCATTGTGAACAAATTCTTCCATGTTTTGGATGTTTCTTTCTACAGGTTTTAAATTATATCATATGAATTTATAAGCTACAATATAAAGTACAATATAAGACAGTAATAAAATTCAAAAGAATATTCCTAATTCAGTAAAGAAGTCATTGATAGGGTACAGTTGTTTTTTGAATACATAAATATACTTATTTTCTATAGAAACTTTTGAAGCATAAAAATCGTTTACCATGCTTATTCTTTTTTCTTTTTTATAACTATAACTAATTATTGATTCTATATTACTTTCTTCCAAATCAATAGAATTTAAAGATGTATATTCTATATTGTTAGATTGATCCGTTATAATAAAATGGAAGGATTCTTTGCGTTTCATTAGTTCATCAAAATCTTTTTCAAGAGAGTTTTTGTTTTGATCCATATATTTAAGTGTTTGTATAGGATTTTCAGACAGCATTTTCATCGATTGAATTTTGTTGGTCATATCTAATATTTTGTTTACTTGCAATTTCTGTGTTATAAAAAATTTACTAGCAAAAAATAATATTCATATTATAATAATTATTGCTGATATGATTAATGTAAGAATTCTTGTTAATTTTTTTCTAGTTTTTACTAATTCTTTATTTTCAATCATGTTGATTAGTTATCATCTAAAACTAGATATCATTGTCATTTTCTTGTTTCTATGATATCATTTCCTAGTTTTTTTCTCAAATATCATATATATACATCTATAGTTTTGGAGAACATATAGTTATCAAATTCTCCCCAAACTTTTTCATACAGTTCTTGCCTATCTATTACTTTTCCCTTGTTTTGAGCCATATATTTAAATAAATCAAATTCAAGGCTAGAAAGTTTTATCTTTTCATTATCTTTTTTTACTTCCTTAGCCTCTAAATCTATAGTGTATTCTTTTACTTTTATATGATTACTCTTATTTTTTAGGGTTCTTCTAGATAAGCTATTTAGCCTTGCTATAAGTTCTTCATTGTCAAAAGGTTTGGACATATAGTCATCAGCTCAGGTATTCAATCCTACCACTATATCTTTCTTTTCACCTCTAGAGGTTAGTATAATTATAGGTGTAATAACTCATTTTTCTCTCAGTCTGTTACATATACTAAGACCATCTATATTAGGTAATCCGATATCCAAAACAATCACATCGTAGTAATTTACAGATGCTTTGTATAATCCATCATTACCTTCCTGCGAATAATCTGCATCTATTCACTTGAGTTCAAGATATTTGATAAGGCTTTTGGCTAACAATAGATTATCTTCGACTAAAAGTATTTTCATAGGGTAGTTAAAGTGAAAGTTAAATTGCAAGTGTATATGAATTTGCAAGGTTTCTTTAGTATAAACTCAAAACTAATATTTCTTAGGCTATTTTTTCTTTCTTTGAGCTTACACTATAGTATAGAGTTGGTATTGCAAATAATGTCATAAATGAACCTACAGTCAAACCAAATGCTATAGTATATCATAATCAAGCCCACATTGGATCTTGTAATGCTACTGGTAATACACCCAAAGATGTAGTAATAGTAGTTACTAATATTGGATTTAATCTAGACTTACCACCACTAATAATAGCTTTTTTCAACTTCATTCCTTTTTTCTTATTATTATTTATTTTATCTATTAATACAATAGCATCGTTCACAACTATTCACATCAAGGATATAAATCAAATCCCAGCTGGCATAGATAATGGATTTCCAGTAAGATATAATCAGATTATCACTCATATAAGAGACATCAATACAGAATATAGTATTATGATAGGTTGAGCATATGAATTGAATTGGAATACTAATACAGAGAATATCAAGAATACTGCTATAACAACACCACTCATTACACTTTCTATCAAAGCTGCATTATCCTCATTTTCTCATCATGCTACAAAACTCATACCAGTTGGAAATTCATAAATTTCAGCAAATTCTATCAATAACTGTTGAGCGTTTTTTGTATATTTCCCATCTATTACATCTCATTCTACCTTTACTACTATAAATCAATTTTCTCTTGTGATATTAGGGGCAGTTGTTTTGATTTCATAGTTTATTAAAGAAGATGCTTTTACATCTTGTCCGTTTATATTTATTACAATATTCTCTATTTCAGAAGGGCTTACATTATCTATAAGTTCATCTACTAATACAATTATATCATGGTCATCGTTTATTCATTTATAAGTTCATACGGTTTTTCCTCTTACACTATTTGATATAAGATTCATGACAGTTCTACTATCTGTTCATAGTAGAGCAGCTTTTTCTTCATCTATTGTGAAATTGATTTGCCCCAGAGAACTATCTACAGATATAGAAGCTTCTGAGACTCATTCTACATCTGCTAAGTATGATTTGAAATCATCTGCTATAGTTATAAGCTTTTCGAAGTCATCATTATTTGATGTTATCAAGTTTATACCTACAGGTAATCCTCATCAGATTCTTTTAGCTCTTACTCATACTGTATATCATTTTTTATTTAGTTCTTTATTTAGATAATCAGTAATAGATTTCTGTACTTCAGAATTATTCATTAGTCCAGATGCCATTCTTTCATCACTAGTAGTGAAATAAATAGCTCATGATATTTTATCTTCTTTTATTTCTAGTGTATAGTAAGTAACTTCTACTAGATTAGAAAGATAATTTTCTATAGTATCTATTTCATCTGACATTTCATCTACCTCTGTTCCTTCAGGAGCATCCAAAGTAAATGATATATTGTCTTTGGGAGAAGAAGGGAATATCTCAAATCCTAATTTTGGTGCAAAAGTTATTACACAAAAAGCTAATATACCTATAGGTAGTATAGTAGATATAAGTCTATAATACCATTTTGATAAAATTATATCCAAAAATCTTTCATATAGGTTTTGATACCATTTGTGTATTTTTTTTGTTCTAGATATTTTATTTCATTTGATCAATATTTTACCAGTTCTTTCTTTATCTAGGAATTTTTTCTCTTCTGCTGACATTCTTGCTTCTTTTTCTTCATCTATCTCATAAGTTTTTCCCTTTTTAGATAAGAAAATAAACAGAGTAGGCGCTATTGTCAAAGATACCCATAATGTAGAAAGCAATGTAATAAATACAATAGTTGGTATAAATGCTAACATTACACCCATCATACCTGGTAGTGTAAGTATAGGGATAAATGCCGCTAATGTAGTAGTAGTACCTGCTATCAAAGGACCTTTGTATTCTTTTACAGCTAATAAAGTAGCTGATTTAGGATTATATCATTCATTTATTTTTTCTGTGGCTCACTCTACTATGATAATAATAGTGTCTATGGCTATACCAAATGCTAATATAAAAGCAAAGTTACTCATAAAGTTGAATGTATATCCTCCGTAATATACAGCTATAAATGCCATAAAAAAGGCAATAGGTAACAATGTAGTAGCAATCAAAGATTTATTAAATCCTACAAAGAAAACTAATGTAAGAAATACTAAAACTATAGTAATAGCTGCAGATTGTACTAAATCTCCATAATCTGCTATAATATCTTCAGCTTCATCATCTGAATATATATAAGATATTCACTCATATTCAAGTTTTTCTAATTCTGATTCTATAAGTATTTTAGCTTTTGGCGCAACTTCAAATATATTAGCTCCAGTATCTTTGAAATAAGTCAAAGATATAAAATTGTAGTCTATATCTTGAGTCCTACCAAATCTAGTAATAAAATCATCTCCATAATAAAGTTCAATTTCTGCTATATCTCATACTTTGATAAGTGAATCTCATTTATTTACTGGAATATCTAGCAAGTCATTAATTTCTACAATTTTCCCACTAAATTTGAAATCGTAGGATTTATTATCTATTTTATATGATCATATAGGTTTATCTTGATTGTTATTTTGTATAGATGCGCTTACACTATCTATAGTAAGTCATAGATTATCTATCTTTTCTTTTGAAATTATTACCCTAATATCGTAGTTAGTATTTGTATTGATACTTACTTCCTGTATACCAACTTTTCATTCAGTATTATTTTTCAAAGTCTCAGCTTTTAGCAATAATTCATCAAAATCAAAACTTCCATCTTTTGTATAAAGTATTAATCTAAATGCACTAGTATTGTTGAATTCTCTCTGTTTTACTTCTGGTTCTTCAGCTTCAGAAGGTAGAGATACAGCATCTACAGCATCTTCTATTTCTCAGATTAATTCGTCTATATCATATGTATTATCTAACTCCAAAGTAATAGTAGACATTCATTCTTTAGAAGTAGATGTCATTTTGGTAATACCATCTACATCATCTAATTCGTCTTCTATTTTCTCTGTAATATCTTCATCCATATCACTTGCTCATACTCCATCGTATTGTGTAGTAACAGTTACAGAAGGTATATTTATTACAGGTATGTTTTCTTTTGGAGTTTTTACTATAGCATAACTACCACCTATAAGTATTAGTAATACTAACAATAAAGTAACTTTATATTTTCTTACCCAAAATCCAAAGAATCCTGTTTCTAATTTTTCGATAAATCACATTTTTATGTTGATTATTATATGCTAAATATTATTTTTTTTCTACTATATTATATTTTTTTGGATCATAGTTTCACATATCAGTAGTTATTATTTTCATATTATCATTTATTTCGGTATTTTCCGAAAGACTTCATAGCATTTCTACTTTATTTCAGATTATTTTACCTAATTTTATAGTGAATTCTCCTAATTTGTTGTTTTCATAGGTTTTTAAAATTCATACATTATTGCTTTCAATCTCTACTAAATCTATAGGAACCATGATTTTATCTGTTTGGAAATGAAAATCAATTTTTACTATATTTCAAACCAAGAATACTTTTTCTCATAGTATGATTTTCACACTATAATTTAAATTTTCATCAGCCAATATTGATTTTGAAAAGATCTTTGCATCATATGCTGTGTTATTGTAGTTTACCGATACTTGGTCACCTACAGCTACATTTCATACTTCTTCAAAGCTCAAAGTAACTTCTATTTCAGTGCTATCATTTGATATAATGCTTAGTAAATTTGTATTTGAATTTACATCTTCTCACTTATCTATATTTATATTTGAAATTACTCCAGATATAGGAGATTTGATAGTTAGTTTATTATATTCTTTCCAAGCATTGTTGTAGTTATTTTGAACATCGCTTATATCATTTTGTAAACTTTTGATTGATACTTCTTTATTTTTGATAGTGTTTTCATAATTTAATTTTGCACTTGCTAGTTGGTTTTCAAGATTATTTAGAGTATCTTTTGTAGATAACAATAGCTTATTATAAGCTATATCTTCATATTTGATATTATTTTCAAGTGCTTTGACTTTTATAGCTAAATCTTGTTCTTGTATAGCTATAGTTTTTTTTTGAGATTCTAAAGAGTTTAGGTAAGTTTTTATAAAGCTAGATATACTAGTTCCTAAACTTATAGCAGAGTTATAATTGTTCTGTACTTGAGATTGGAAGCTATTAATTTCATTTTCATATCAGTTTATCTCATTTTTTGTAAATTCTATAGATACTATAGAATTATTTAATATACTTTCCATAAGTTGTAAAAGGTCAGAAAGATCTTTATATATATATTTTAGATTTTCTGTATATTCCAACATATTTTCTTCTGTAAGATTTTCTATATCCAAATTATTTTTGCTTTGATTGATAATATCCAAAAGTATGATTTCAGCTTCTTTAACTTCAGAGGTATTTTTAGCTCCTAATAAATCTTCAAAACCGTTATTGTTATGTTTATTTTCTTCTGTAACTCATAGTAAATTATCAGAGAATTCTATTATATCAAATAATGAAAAATCTAGATTATTATATTCTTTTTCTAAGTTTTGCATATAAGCTGATATGGTTTCTTCATTGGAAATAATAGTAGTTTCCAAATCAAATTTCAATTTCTCTATATTTTTTTCTATTTTTTCTACATCTAAGTAGGTACTAGAATTTTCATTTTCAAATTTACTATTTTCTAAGTCTAGTTTTGCTTTATTCAAATCTTCTTCTAAACTTGATTTAGTTATTTCATAATTTTTTTCTATTTTTTCTAAGTTCAATTTAGAATCTTCAATTTGTTTATTCAAAGAAATTGTTTGAGACTCTAGATTGATTTTTGATTTATCAACTTTAATTTTTGCTGAATTCAAATCAGATGCATATTTTCCATATGTATCTGAAAGACTAACTAATACTTGTCATTCTGTTATAGAGTCTCATTCTTTTACAGATATAGCATTTATTCTTCCATTTACTTCTGATTTAATTTCCAGTTGTTGGTTAGGAAGAATTTTACCATTTTTTTCTATATTGTATGTATTTGTTAATTCTTTATAAAAAATAGTTTCTACTGCAAAAATTTGTTTATCTTTTGCTACTTTTACTTCTTCAGTACTTGAATTAGGAGGTTGAGTTCCATCTGTTTGAGACCTAACTTCTGTAGTTTGTTCAGTATTATTATCTGTTTCTGATGTTTTTTGTCACATGATATTGTATCATATAAAGATAATAAGTAGTGAGGCAACAAATATTAAACCTAATTTCCAAGCTAATTTTTTCATTTTTTGAATAAGTTATAGTATAAAACTGAAATAAGTATAGCTATTTTAGGTAAGAGCAAAGTAAGAGGATTTTTTTGAACAAAAAAACCTGTGGGAATCCACAGGTAGAATAAGTTAAGATATAAACAAATTATCCAAATTTTTCTTCATAGTTCAATATATTCCCCAAAAACATAGATATAGTCATAAGGAAGAACATAGATATACTGAATAGGTATGAATTATTGAAGAAAAAGGGTTTAAGATAATTTATATCCCAGATAAAGTAGTATAAGAATGCTGTTATAATACCACTTCCACAGAGCCAAGCTAAAGCATTAATCGATTCTTTTAGATAAATCATTATATTATCATGTTGTAATGATTCTATAATCAATTTTCTCCCAAAGAATAAGATTAATCCACCCACAAAAGAGATATATGCTATAGCTATAAAAAAAACTAAGTACTGGATTAAATAAGGCATTTTTCTCCTTTTGTTTGGTAATAGTTTTTTGATTTAGTTTCATATCAAATATATAATTATATTTATCTTATTGTCAAGTATTAAATTAATTTTTGTTAATTCATTGAAAAAAATAGTTATTTTGCTATAATGGGAAAAATAATAGTACTATAGTGTAAATAGGATGCTTTTATTGCACTATGAGTGAAGTAAATAATTTTATTATATTTAGAAACATCATGAGTAGAAACAAACCAGACAGATATTTTACATTCAAAAATAGGATGGAGGATTTTATAGTAGAAGAAATTTTAGTAAAAGAACCTTCTGGAAAATGAGATTATATCTATATATTCATAGAAAAGAAAAATCTTACTACTATGGATGTAGTAACAAATCTTATGAAAGAATTCAGAATAAGTAGAAAAAGGATAGGTATAGCAGGATTGAAAGATAAAAGAGGTATAACTAGACAATGGTTTTCTTTTTTTAAAAAAGATGTGGAAGAAAAATGAGGAGAAAGAGCTTTGATTGATTTTTTTGAATACGATATGAGAGTATTGGATGTAACCTACGATGAAATAGGGCTTAGATTAGGAATAAATAAATGAAATCGTTTTTTTCTTACACTTAGAAATAATAAAAGGGTTAAATTTGATGATTTGAAAAAGGTAACTTTTGCTTTTTTAGATAAAATTCAAAAAAATGGAATGCCTAATTATTTTGGGGCACAGAAAATGTGAGTAACAGGACAAAACCCTAAACTTGGTTATTTACTGATAAGTGGAAAAATCAAAAAATTGAAATATGAAAAAGATAGTCCTTTGGAGAAAAAATTTAAAATACAGGCTTATGTTAGCGATATATTCAATAAATATATAGAGGCAAGGTCAATAAAAATGGGTTTAAATGCGCCAATGAAATGAGATGTGGTTACTTTGAAATTTACTGGAAAAAATGCTTTATTGGAAAATGTAGAAGATTATGATTCTAAAAATATGATAATAACTGGACCATTAGCATGATATGATTTGATGTTACCAGAATCCGATTCTTTGTATTTAGAAAAAAAAGTTTTGAATAAGGGTAAGTTAGATATAAATAATTTGGAAAATTTCCAAGAATTTGGCCTATTTGGTATTAGAAGACCTATAGTTACGCCTTTGAAAAATATGAAATATATGTTCAATAAAAATGATGATTTATTGTTAGACTTTGATTTATCTGCAGGGTCTTATGCTTCTGTATTAGTGGATCTTTTGGAAGATGTTTTGTGGGATAGATTTCACAAAACTAAAGAACAAAAAGAAAAACAAAAAGAAGAGAAAAAAGAAAGAAAAATAGATTATACAAAGAAAGATTGAAAATCTAAAAAAAGAAGGGTACAGATGGATGCAGAAAGAAAAAATAAAGGAAAAAGACATTTCAAAAAGAAGAAAAATCAATAATTTTTCCGTTATTTCTTCTTGGGATTTGTTGTTTTTAATTAAGGTTGTTTTCGTGATTGGTGATTAGTTAATTGGGGATTTGTGTATTCAATCAAGGTTGTTTTCGGGAGTGGGGATTCCACGGAGGACTCCGTGGTTCGGGGATTGTGATTCAATTAAGGTTGTTTTTGGGGAATTTCAGGCAGGACTTCATATTTAGTGGGTTTCAAATTTTTCTTAGTAAAAATCTTAGTTAATAATGATGATTAATCTAGAAATCTATAATTTTTTTATTATAATAAAGGCAGAATTTATATTCTTAATATAAAAAAATGAAAAAAGAATCATTGATTCCATGAGAGAAAGCTAAAAACAAAGCTCCAAAAGAGAATAGATTATGAAAAATATGGGCTTATTTTAAAATTAAAATTCAGAGTTCCAAAAATAAATCAACAGTATTTATATTAGCAGGACTTATTTTGTTTTGTAGTCTTATTTTGAATATTCTACTTTATATGGGTAAAAGTTGATTGGAAAATGATGTTCATCAATTAGCTGAAGATATTGAGGAAAAACTGATAACTCAAAGTAAAAACTTAGCTCAAAATCAAACTCAAGAACTTGATAAAGGAGCAATACAAGAACAAAATAATCTTCAAAATTTATATGATGATTTAAAACAAAGACCATCTATAGACCCATTTAGTGATTTTGAAAGGTTTGGTGATTTGGAAAAACGTATGAATGATATGTTTGGCGATTTTGATAATCAATTTAACAATCAATTTGAAGTAAATATTATACCAAAAGGCTCTACTTATATGAATTTTTCTAATACATATACAGTCAATGGAAAGACATTTCATTACAATATACAAGTAGATGGAAATAATATCAATGGAAAAATTAGTTCAGATGATGCTGAACTTTTGGATAAGTATGTTGAGAAATTGAAAGGGATGGGTATGACTGTAGAAGTAAATTGAAATGAGGCTAAATTCGCAGGAATAGGTATGAATATTAAAGCAGTTTTGGAAGTTTTCCAGATAGAATCAAATATACAAACACCAGAAACGGAGGATGAGATTTTCTTTTAGAAAATTAATTTAGATACAAGATTTAGATACTGTATTTAAATACAGAATAAAGATATAGAATATATTATAATATATTTTTATATACAGAATTTTATGAATTCATCAATTCGTTTATGATTTTATCTATTTCATCTTTTTTATTATTAGGCACTAGAATATTAATAGTGTAATTTTGTGGTCATACTCTAGTTACAAATTCATATACTACCTCCAAAATATTGTTTTTCTTATTATAAGAAACATCAGCTAATTTTGATAGAGGCATATCCCAACTATGAAGAGTATTATTTATCAATACACCTTTTTTCATAAAATATACTTCCCCTATTTTGCTTTTATCATAAATATGTAATAACCAAGGAATTACAAGAGCTACTGTAGTCAATAAAGCTATCATTCCTATTCATACAAAAAACATAAATGCTTTACCCTCTTCTGCGAAGATTACAAATCATCCAAATATTACTATAATAAAAAACGAAACCACAACCAAAAGTCATAATTTTATTCACATAGAAAGATTGTATTCTTTTGTTTTGAATTCATCCCATTCTTTTTCAGTGTATGTCCAATGACTAATATACTTAGAATCCTTTATTACTTCATCTACTAGATTAGCTCTTCTGCTAAAAGTAAATATACATATTATAGATCCAAAAAATCATAATATGGATACCATAATTATAGCTCATGCAAAACCTTGCCGTTCTGAGAAATTGTTGTAAGCTTGGATTGTTGATATAAAAAATACAATAGTGAATAAAATAGATACATTTACAATTGTTCTTTGACTGTTTTTTATCATTACATAATATATTTATAATATAAATTATTTCATCTCTTCTTTTTTCTTATTTTTTCTTCTTATAAAAATACCAATTCATACTATAAAAAGTAAAGAAAATAATATTATTCATGTATTTCTAACACTATGATCATTTATAGAAGCATCATCTAATCCATTTTTTTTCAACCGAGCATTATAATCGTCAACTTCTTCTTGACTCATTCACTGGTCTTTTAGCCATTCATCATGATTTTCAGCTTGTTTTTTTATATCTTTATACTCAGCTGAATTTCTGAAATCATTTGTCATACCTTCAGATATATTAGTTTTTGCTTCTGTATAATTATCTTCACTTCAATATTCTATAGCTATAGAATCCCAAGTTTCATTAGCACCTTCTATAGCATCAGAACTATAAATTCCATCTTCAAAATCAGTATTTTCTATATCTAAATCTGTAGGTTCATAAGTTCCATTATCTATAAAGATTTGTTTTAGATCCAGATTATCTACTTCATCTATACTCATTTCCATAACTACATCATTGATATTGTTAGACAATAATTTAAATTCATACAGACTATGTGTCATAATCCAGCTTAGCTTTAAGTCGGAGTCACGATGAACCATCAAGGCTACCATATCATTGTCTATATCTAATTTTTCACCACTTTCAATATCTTCTACTTGCCCTTTGACAGTAAAGAAAACTAAATTAAATTCATTGTTTTCTATAACTGAAACATTGGAAAGGCTATAATTATTAGTTTGGAAAGCTTTGAAAATTTCAGTTAGATATTCTTCATATGTGAAATTCTCAGGAGTCGTAGTATTATAGAAATCCTGATCAATTATGTCCATAATATCATCCACATCTCCCCTTTGGTTGGCATCATAATAACTTTCTAATAGGCTTTCACTATCTCCGTAGGCATTAGCTCCAAAAAAGTTTAGAGATATGCTAAAAATAAATATAGTTATTAGAATCTTGTAAAAATTTAATGTATAATTTAACATTATATTATTATAATAATATATTAAATAAGCTTAATCGTTCAAATATTGGTATGCAATTCAGATAGTTATAAATCATTTTGTAATCCATCCACTTTCATCTTCTGCTTGAACTGTAATATATACAGGCATAATCAATTCTTTACTTCTTTCTATTTTTTCACTTTTTGCAACATATTTTAGATTAGCTTTCATAATGTTACTTACCCGAGCAAATCCTGATTCCATAGCAGCAGGAATAAAGTTTACTACAGGAATTTTATTTGGTAAAAATGTAACCATTCATACACCTAATTGGGCTATATCTACTCACATAATACCTAATTCAGCAACTCTCTCTGTCCGAGTAGCATCATTTCACTTACTACCAATCATCTTTCATAAAGTTTCTGCGTCTTTTTTCAATGCTGCAGGACTTCATTTCAATCCATATGCTCATTTTGCAACGGTATATCCTTTATATACATTTTTATAGTTTTTTGCTATTTTATCAGCAATTGTAGCATTTTGTACATATCTTAGTGTTTGTTTTACAGTATAACTTGAAGGTTTATTCTTAAAAAATTTTCTCAATAATCTAAGGCTATGACCTTTTTTATTTTTCATCACTCTTGCTCATACAGCCACTGTTTCCAATACTGCACCTCCAAAGTTTAATGCTGTAGCTTCTGTGCTTTCTCGTGCAGCTTCCTTTTGTAATGCTACCATAGATAGGTTTTGTAAATCTTCACCTATATTTATATTCCCTAAAGAAGGGGAGTAGTATGCAAACTTATTCTGTGTAAATGGTTTGAAGTCAGGATATATAAAATTACTTTTTTTGTTTTTATATCCTAAAGCTCCATTTTTATTACCTAATACTTTTATTTTGCTAAAAATATTTCTAGCATATTTATTTCTGAAATAAATAGCAATACTTTTGGAAGAATTTTCTTGCATAGTAAAAGTTGTAGTTTTTATATCAAAGTCAAAATCAACTTTTTTTAGAGTATAGTTTTCATTTAATTGGAAAAGATGTTCATCTCCATTGTAAGTATTGAATTGTATAGATTCTATGATATCTCCAATTTCTCATACTATTTTCTTTTCATCATTTGGGCTTATCAAAAGAGAACAAGTAGAGTCAGGAAATCAAAAATAACATTGTTTTTCTCTAGCTCTATTATCAGATAAACGACTATTTATAAATCCTGAATACATTTTTTCAGATTTAACTTCTCATTTTAGAACTAAACTCTGCATACTATCTTTGGTAATATCACATGCAGATATTTTCTTTCCATTTTTATCATAGAAATCCATAGTAGGGTTAGCTCTTATTAGAAGTTTATTATAAGTAGAATTTGGAATAGCTTTGCTAGACCATTGAGGATTCATTTCAAAATTTCTTATATTTACTTGACTTAGACTAATTAACTCATCTGCGGGTTCACAAGTTCCACAGGCGCTGCACTCTTCTCACTTACCACAATGTGAGTTACTATTACATGAATCATCTATTTCTTCTTCTTCTATTTCTTCCTCTACTAATTCAAATCCTGTTGCTTTTCCATTCAGAGAAAAAGATTGAAATACAGACCATAATTCGTTATGCATACTATTCTTGCTAGATGCTATAGTATCCATAGTAAGATTGTTATTCCCTCTGCTCAAATAAAAAACTATATATCAAGCATCATAAAAAAGTATAGATTCCAAAGTTACAGTAGCTCATTGTCTTATTGTACTAAAGGTAGAATAATTACCTTCTTCCATTCATCATGCATAATAAAAAGTTTCATTGGATCCTGCAACATTAGATAATGATTCATATTCTACTGTTGTATTACCAAACATCAACATTTGTGAAGATTGCTTTGTTTTAAACATTTCTTTATAATCTATAGAAGAAAAGTCTAATTTATGTGGAGTAATTCAATAATTTGCTTCATATTCATTACTATATTCAAAAACTCCAAAGGATAAACCATAATTATCATCATAATCTGTATATTTCCCCCATCTTATAGGGAACTGTCCAATAGTTGAATCTTCTTTTGTTAATCCAGAAGGTACATTTAGATTGTAGTTAAATTCTGCAACATCAAAATCAAACTCCACAGAATCTATTGTTTTTTTGGAACTATTTAGAAATTCTATAGTACAAGAATTATTTTTATATAAACTATGCATTCAGTTTTTATATTCAAAAAGCCCACTAACTAATGATAGTGTTTTTTGTCATTTGTATTCAATAAATTTATTTTTATTGTCTACATCTAGATTAGCTTCAAAGAAATAACAATTTCATTTCATATTTAGATATTTGCTAGAACTATCTACTTTTGATAAACCTATATTAAATTTATCCAAAATATTGATTTCATTTGCTATATTGATAGTAGACTTCTTCTTACTGCCACTGAATGATGCAGCGTATATATTACCTCATAATAAAAATAAAAGAAAGAATACTACAAAAGAAATTTTTTTCAAATTCATTTTATTGTTACTTTAATAATATTAAATATAAATTTATTATTACTGGAGATATGGCTAATATAATTAGGAATTTTTTAATAGAAACAAAAAATATAGACTATTTATTGAATTAGTATATTTTTTTTGAATATATAATCAAGAGGACTATTGTTCTATCAGTGGACTAAAATTAGAAATTTTATTTTTCTCGGGAGAAAGTAAATTAAGAAATTTTTCCAAGGAATAAGTTTTACTCAAATCTTAAAGCATCTATAGGTTTTAATTTTGCTGCATTATAAGCGGGAAGTATTCAGAAAAATAATCATATTCATATAGAACATCAAAATGAAAGAACTATGGAAGAAGAAGCAATTTCTGCATTTAGTCCAAAATTTCACATCAAATTCACAACTCAAAAACTTATTCCTATACCTATTAGTCATCATAATAAACAGACAAAAATAGATTCTGTAAGGAATTGGAATAATATATTTCCATTTTGAGCTCATATAGCTTTACGGATTCAGATTTCTCTAGTTCTTTCCATTACAGATACCAACATAATATTCATTACTCATATTCATCCTACTACCAATGATATAGCAGCGATTCATCATAGTAATATTTTGAAAGTATCGGTTACAGAACTTATAGTTTCTAGCATATCTGTTTGAGAAGATACGGTAAAATTTATATCTTCAGTATTTGTTATGCCTTGATATGCCATCAATTTCATTTCTATTTCAGATTTTACTTTATCTATTTCATTAGAATTTTCTACATTTACATCTATAAGTCATAGATATTTATCTCCAAGAAGCCTTATTTGAGCTGTACTAATGGGAATATAGACTCATTCATCAGTTCATCTATTTTTTTCTTTCAATACTCCTATAACTGTATAAATTTTGTTTTGAAGAACTATATCTTGTCATATAGGATTAGCTCATTCAAATAAAGTTTCTACAATAGTTGCTCCTATTACAGCTACTTGTTCCATGTTTTCTATGTGATTTTCGCTTATAAACACTCCATAATCTAATTCTGTATTAGAAGAATCTAAATATTCAGGTATTATACCATTTATAGATGCGTTAGTATTATTTTTTCCATATATAGCTTGTTTTCTACCAGTTACACTAGGTGATACATATTTTACTCCTTCTATATTTTTTATAATATCTACCATTTCCATTTCTAAAATCCCCTCATTTCCAGAACTAGCTGATTTCCCAAAACTTCTAGCGTATACACTTGTACTAGATTGTGATCAAGGTGAAACGGTAAGAATATTGGTTCACATTTCTCATATTCTACTTAGTACAGCATTTTCTGCACCTTGTCCTACAGCTATCATGATAATTACAGAACTTACTCAGATAATAATTCCAAGCATACTAAGAGTAGATCTAAGTTTATTAGACCATATATTTTCAAGTGCATCAAAGATATTTTCTAGGAAGTTCATAAATAATTGATAATTGTAAATTGATAAGGTGAATCACAGTTAGGTGAGAGAGTATACTCGGGGGTATAACTCTAAGAGAATTAATATAAAGTTATTTAAGTTAAATTCTGGAGAAGGGATTTCTCCACTTCGGTCGAAATGACAGTTCTTTTTCCTATTTCTATCTTGCTTGAAATAATGTTTTTTAACGGAAGAAGAATTTACCATTTACTAAAATTTTTACATTAAATAATCAAGCCATCTCTTATTGATATATTTCTTTTGGCGAATGCTGATATCTCTTTTTCATGTGTAATCAATATGATGGTGGTTCAATCTTTGTTTAGCTCTTCCAATAGTTTCATAATTTCTACTCAAGTTCCTGTATCCAAAGCTCCCGTAGGTTCATCAGCTAATATTATATCAGGTTTGATAGCCATGGCTCTAGCTATAGAAACTCTTTGTTGTTGTCATCATGATAATTCATTAGGTTTGTTATGCATTTTATCAGAAAGCCCAACTTTTTCCAAAGCTTCTGTAGCGATTTTTTTTCTTTTGCTAGAGCTAATTCCTTGGTACATCAAAGGGAGCATTACTTGTTTTAGTGCAGTTTTTCTAGGAATAAGAGAGTAGTTTTGGAAGATAAATCATATTTTTTCACTTCTGATAGAAGTTCTTTTTGCTTCTCCTAGATTATCCACTCTAACTCATCCTAAACTATATTCTCATTCACTAGTATCCAACATTCATATGATATTCATAAGTGTAGATTTTCCACTACCACTAGGTCCCATAATCGATACAAATTCACCATCTTTTATTTCCAAATCTATTCATTTCAAAACATCAATCTGTTGATTTCAGATTTTATATGTTTTAATAATGTTTTTCATAGATATCATTATAAAAGTTGATTGGTTATAAGTTAAAACATTTGAATTTAATTATTCAGAAATACTAGAAATTATTTTTTCCCTCCTCACATTCCAGAAGACATTCTCATAGCTTTCATAGCATCAGTTCCTCATCAAGCTTTAAAGTCTCATCAAGCTTTGCTAGTTATTTGTTGTATCTTTATTGTATCACCACTTTCTACTCCTGATATAATCTGAGTATTGATTCCATCTGTAATCCCTATTTTCACAAGAGTTGGTTTGAAAGTACCATCTGGAGATTGAACTTGTAGTATAGTTTTGTTTTTCATAGATTGGATAGCAGTAGAACTTACAATTATAGCATTTTTGACTTCTGTTATTATAATATTTGTAGTAGTAGTCATCCCAGAGTATATGATATGATCTCATTTATTCATAGCAATCTTGGCTTCATAAGAAGTAACTCCAGACTGATTGATAGGAGTAGAATCAATTTCATTGATATATCAAGTAAATATTTCATTAGGATATGCGTCAAATTCTATCTCTACTTTTTGGTCCAATTTAACCTTTACTATATCAATTTGATCTAGCATGATAGATACTTCTAGGAGATCAGGATTTTCCAGATATACATATTTTGTATCATCAGATACTAGATTATCTCCAATTTTGAAATCTATCTTACGAACTACACCCTCAAAAGGAGCTTCCAAACGATAGTTATCCAATCTATTTTTGGTAGCTTCTAAGCTAAGTTGTTGGTTGTAAACGTTATTCCTTGCTTTTTGTATATCATCCTCATCAGCTCCATCTTTGATATCTTGGTAGTTTTCTTCATTGATTTTCAATTGAGCTTCATAATTGGTTATAGTGTTTTGCTTAGATTTTATATTGATATTGAGATTTTCAATCATTTGTTTATGTTCTTTTTCTTTCTGAATCAAATCATTTTCTTGTTTTTCTAAATCAGTTTTTCTAGAAATTAGACTATTGTAATCTTTTTCTATACCGGTAATAGAAGAGTCTTTCATCATATCTATACTATCTAATGTTTGAAGGTTAGTTATAGTAGAATTGATAGAATTTAGTGTAGATTGAGACTTACTCAAAAGAGACGAAAAGCTAGATTTGTAGCTATTTATAGTGTTTTCTGTAAGGGAAGAAGTAACAACGCTTGCTTCTATAGTTTTCTTTGTATATTCCATACAATTTATAATAGAATTGTATAGTTCTTTGTTGGACTCTAAAAGTCAAATTATAATATTTGAATCTGTTGTATCTTTATTTGATAGAAAGGCTGTATTTATTTCTTCATATTGTTTTATAATTTCTCTTAGTAATATCTCGGCTTGATTTTTACTAGTAGAATCTTTTGCTCATAGATAATTTTCAAAACTATCATTTTTATTTCTATTTATTTCTGTAACTCATAATAGTTCATCAGTTTCAGTGATAATATCTGAAGCATCTGTTAGGTCAGCTCTAATACTCTCTATAGCATCAGTTATTTTATCTTGGTTATTCGTTTCAGTATCATTTACCTTTTTTTCTTCGCTTTCTATAGTATTAGATAACTCTTTTTCCAAGAGAGAAATATTTTCTTTACTTTCTTCTATTTGTTTTTCTAGTATATTTATATCATTTAGACTCTTTTCTATATCATTTTTTTTGTCAATCAAAAGCGCTTCATATTCTTGTTTAGCTATATTTATTTTTCTTTTGGTATCTTCTACATTGTTTGCTGCTTGAAGTATCTGTTGTTCTTCATTTCACTCCAATAAATCCTGAAGAGTAATTTGGGTATTTTGTAGACTTATTTCTGCTTTTTTGATATCATTGTATGCGTCTTCACTATCTAACTCAGCAATAATATCTCATTTTTTCACTGTATTTCATTCAGAAAAATTCACTTTGATTACTTTTCATAGTTGTGTGAAACGAATTCTTTGTTCATCTACAAGTTCAGCACTTCCAAGTACTTTGATCTTGTTTTCAATATTTCATATTGTAGCTTGACTCAAGGTGAAATTTGTTGTAGCCACTTCTGCTCATTTTGTAGCTTGAATCTTATTGTAATAATATTTTCATCCTATAGCTAATATTATTCATATAATAATAAACAAAATATTGAGTTTTTTCATATTAATTATTGATTATTATAATCTAAAGTTCCAGTCATTGTTCTTGGTTTATTTTGAGGGTCTTTATTGAATTCAATATTATTTTCTTCCAATATATCTCTTATAGATTTTCATTCATCTATTCCAGCTTGTAATATTTCAATATCTATACCAAATTTTGTGGCAATGTCTTCAGGATTTCTATTCATCATTCTATCCATCATTTTATCCATATTGTTTCAAGTACCAAAATCTCATTTTGAAGGTCTTTCTATTCCATTTTCTTCTAGAATATTATTTATAGTTTTTCCTTCTTTAATTCATTGTTTGATAATTTCAATATCTATACCAAATTTTTCAGCCATTTGTTTTGGATCCATTCCTTCTCTCATTGTATTTTGTTTATCCCCACTTCAAAATAAACTATTTTTCCCTTGTTTATTTCATTTTTGGGGATTTCACTCAGAGTTTAGTATATCATTCTTGTCATAAGAAGTAGTTATATCTGAATTATCTTTTGGTGCAAAATATTCCCATCACCAAAACACAGAAAGACCTATCACCAAACCTATAAGTAGAGATACAATTTTGCTTTCTTTCATAAGAAAAAATAAGTTTATAAAAATATAGAAAAAGTATATATAAATATCTTAAACTAACCTTAAATTATTTTAAGATATAATTAATATCAAATTATTATATAATTTCCTTTATTATAAAAAATATATAAAATACAAGTCATAATATTCATATCAATACTACAATCATATCAAGATATCAGTTCTCCTTGTCTGCTTTTATAGTATCCTGAAAAAAAGATCTACCAAAGTAAGTTATTGTAATAGCATAATATATAGAAGCGCTTACAACCATTTCTATACTATGAACTACCAATGCAATAATAATCATAATCAAAAAAATGGCAGCTTGACTATGATGGTCAGGCGACATTTTTTGAATAAATTTAATAAATTTTTTGGAAAAATTCATTTTATAATGATTTTATTCTATCACAGAACTAAAATCAGGTATTAGGCTTCTGATAAATTTGCTTATACTTTTGATATCTCAAGCCATAGTTCCAAATTCATCGCCTCCACAGAAATATATGTGTCATGAAAAATCTTCTTCCTCTTTATCTGAAAAGAGTTTGATAGCTTGAGTAGTACCTCAAGTACAACCTTCACTTTCTTTTTTTTCTAAATCCCTAAGATTAGCTTCTTTTATAATTTCTAGTAAATTTTTAAAATTTTTTTTATTATTTGGAAAAACTTGTTCATTGACAATATCCCCATAAGAATCTACTATTATATGAAGATGTTTTTTATCTACTGTGATAGTGTAACTTCTATGATATGGAGGTGGTACAGAAGAATCTGTAAATTCAAAAATAATTTTTTTAAAGTTCATGACTGAAATAATAAATGATAAATTATGATTTTCTGCTTATACTTTTAGGATCAATACTCGTTTTTTTGAATTTTCATAATCAGGAAAATATAACACTTAATATTACATAAAATATAATATAATTTATAATATTTTTATCTAAGTTTTTATCACAATTGCTACTATAATAATATTTCTCTTTTTCATCATTATCACAGCCATAATCTATAATTTTTTCTTGTTTTGTAGTAGCCTTGATAAGTTGTGAAGGATTTTTAAAATCTATTTCTAGAAATTGTGTACTTATAGCTGGTATTACATAAAATATCAAAGCTAATCATATTACAAAAAATAGATTTATAATACCTTTTCCTTGTTTTACAAGCTTGATAAGTGCTTCATAAAAAGTAAAAAACACAGCAAATATTGATATAAATAGAATAGATAGTCATATATAAAAGCCATTCAATATTACTATAGAAATCAAAGACCCTAACATAACTATAGCGAAATATATATAGTTATTCATCGATTCACCTTTTTTGAAGCTATTTTCTGATAATAAATAAATTAAATATGTGGTAGTTAAGAAAAAGAACATAAACAAAAATCAACCATCTTCAGTCATTTGGCTTATTAACAAAAACAATAGAAATAATATTCCTGTTCATATATAATAATAAGCTTTATTTGAGGGTATAGTATATTGTTTAAATTTAGAATATAAGAATTGTAAGAAAAAAGCTATTATCAAGCCATATATTATAATATGCAATATTGTGAAATTTATATTTATCCCTAGAATACTTAACATCTCATAGTTTCTTATACCATCAAATAAGAATACAGGGAATAGAGCATAACCAAAAGTTTCAATAAATGCGCTTTGTTGAATATCTATGTACTGTATATTGTATGACATAAGTGCCATAGTTGTAAAAAATATTCATATGGCACTTGCACCGTATATGATAGAAAATATATTATTTTTGCTAATAGATGATAAAAACATACCTAGTAGTATAGACACACTAATGTATGATGTGCTATATAGAAAATAAAGTAGTATATCTTGTATATTGATGCCCCCCAAGACTAGTCATATACCTAAGAAGGGTAGTGAAATCAATGCTAATAAGAAAACATAGAAAAAGCTGGATAGAAATTTACCTATAATAAATTGCCAACTAGTTATTTTGGTTACCATAATGAATTCTAATGTATTTTTGTCTTTTTCGTCTGAAATACTAAGTAGTCATTTGATATATCCTATAAAACATAGAATTATAAGCTGCATAGTTCATATAGCAGAAAAGACTATAGCTCCTGCATCAGAAGAGAATGTGTTGCTTTTGTAATCAGCTACTACAAATAGAAACACTATAAAATATATTAATGTAAAAAATATAATAATACTTTTTCAGGTTTTAGAGTTTAAGGATATCAATAAATCCTTGAAAAACATTGGATTGGCTTTTAACATAGTTATTTCAGTATATCTATATAAATTTCCTCTAAGTTTCTATTACTAGAGAAGTATGTTATTTTGATTTTTTTAGCTATCAATTTCTTCAATATTTCGTTAGTATCTTCAGATCCTATATTCAGAACAATACTCGTCTCTTTTTCTTCTATATTTTTTATATTTTTCATTTTTCATAATTCTTCCAAAGCTTTTTTATTATTATCTGTTCTAATAGTTATAATAGGATTCTCAGTTTTGGAAAGATTTTCTAATGTGTTTTGTCAAGCTATTTTCCCTTCAGATATAATTATAATTTCATCACAATAATCTCATAATTCAGATAATATATGAGAAGATACAAAGATAGTTTTTCCTTGTTTTTTTAGATCTAACAATAAGTTTTTTAATTTTATTCTTAGTTTCGGGTCTAATCAACTTGCAGGCTCATCCAGTATAAGTAATGGAGGATTGTGTACCAATGCTTTTGCAAGACAAATTCTCTGTGTCATACCACGGGAAAGACCTTTGATAGGGTCGTTTTTTTGCTTCAATAAATCAACTTGTTCTAGTATTTTTTCTATATTAGTTTCATTTTCATTGAGTCCGTATGATAGTGCAAAAAAGTTTAGATATTCTAATACAGTCAAATCATCATACAATCCATATTGGTCAGGCATAAATCATATCATAGGTCTTATTTTTTCTATATTCTCTCTTAGTTCCATATCATTTATCTTGATTTCTCCGCTATAGTCCAATATCAGAGTGGATAGTATTCTCATAGTTGTAGATTTACCAGCCCCATTTTCTCATATAAATCCACATACACTTCATTTTTTTACATGAAAAGAAACATCGTCTAATACAAGTTTATTATCGAAATATTTTGTTAGATTATTTACTTTTATCATTATAGGAATTATATGTTGAATAAAAATTGAAAGGCGAAATGTTTTCTTAGATTAGGTTAGTAATAGATATCAACCCTTAATTTATATCATTTTTTTCATCCTAAAGAATATTTGTTACTATATTCTTCATCAATTTGTTTATTTACTCATATTTTTTTCATTTGGTAAAATACAGATTCACTTTCAGATGTTCAAATACTATTGTAATTTCATCTATAATATGAATCTTCTTGATCTTCATCAAGTAAATATTTTTCGTAGAAATCACTCCATTTATTATAAGTCGTATCATAGTTTATATCAAAATCTTCTTCATTATATTCTTTTATTTTCCCATATTGAAATCCTATTATTTGAGATGATTTTATATTCTCAAAATTAATGCTAAGTTTGTTTTTTTCTATATTCCATTCTTTGTCATTATTGTAATAGTTGTAATAATTGCTTAAACTAGAACTAGTTATGTCTTCCTGCTCCAAAAGTATTTGATAGTCTCCGCCGTTAGGACTGAAATCTAAAGTATATATTTGTTGGTAAACTTTTCCATCTTTTATAATATTAACTTCTAGTTTATTTTCTATATCAGAAACTCACTTTACTACGATATTCATGATAATAAGTAAAAACACAAATATTAAGGAAATAACAGGAATAGAATATATAAAGAAAAGTTTATTTCACTTCTTTTTTTGTATAAGAAAATTGATAGGTATTATAATTATAAAATACATACAAACAAATATAAGTATAATCCAATAATCTAGATATTTTCATTTTATTTCTTCATCTATAAGGATATTGAGAAGACTATTGTCTTCTAGGAAATTATTACCTATATATGTTGGATAAAATTTATCATCATAAATTTCTCATTTTAAAGTAGATTCTATTTGAATTGCTCCAAGTCAATAATAATAAATTCATCATTTCTCTTTTATTCATAATTCATTTATTATAAAATCTTGAAAATATTCACTGAATTTAGATTCACTTATGACGATTTGTCATCATTTATATATATATTCTAGGAGTATTTTTTGCTCAGATTTTGTAATTTTTTTATTTACTATAATAGCATTATAAGATAGTAGTGATAAAATAGAATAATCTAATTTGTCGGTACATATAAGTGAATTATCGCACTTATTTATACTATCTAGTAGTTGTATAGAATCGCTATATTTAGATACTATTCATTTTAATTCTTTTTCGTTACCTAATTTGTTTTCTACAAAAAAACTTAGATTATTTTTAGATTTAAATTGAAAAACATTTTCTTTTCAGTTTATTTCTAGAGATTTATATAATTTAATTTTATCTGAGTTATAGTTTATAGGTTCATATATATTTAATTTTCACTGGAAACTTTCTTTGAAATTCAGTTTTATATCAAATATTTGATTAGAATCAGATATGCTATTGTAGAAACCTATTTCATATTCTAGAGAGTTTCCATCTATTGTTATTTTTTTTATTTCACTTTTGGAAATCTCAGTCTCAGATATACTAGCTTCTAGACTTTTCATATCTATTGGAACAATATCGGCAAAAGAAAAATTATAGAAAAATACGATTGAAAATAAGACTATTAGAAAAGTTTTTATATAATTTTTCATGCTATTTTTTTTGATAGCTAAAATTCATTAGCTAAATCTTAGTTATTCTATATGAAAATACAAGTCAAAAATTCTTTCCAATAATATATGGATAAGTATTCAAAACTATATTAATAATAACTTACTGAAATTAAATATTTTAACTTATTTAGAATAATTTTAAATATCTCATTCTGTCAAACTTTTGAATTCATCCAAGTTTATATTATCTAGAAATTCTATAAATTCTTTTACTATTTTTTTATCAAACTGAGTATTTTCTCATTCTGTCAACCTACTTATTGCAATTTCCTTAGTTAATCCTTTTCTATATGGTCTATCTGTTGTCATAGCATCAAAAGAATCAGCTACAGCAATTACTCTAGCTAAAAAAGGTATTTTATCTCATTTTAAATTATCTGGATATCCTTTTCCATCTATTCTTTCATGATGTCCTTTGATTGCAGGTAATACATCTTCTTTTAGACTTCATAAATTACCTAATAATTTAGCGCTTATAGCTGGATGTTCTTTGATTGCATTAAATTCCTCATCTGTAAGGTTTCAGTCTTTCAAAAGAACAGAATCTTTTATTCATATTTTTCCAATATCATGCAGAAGAGCAGCTGTCTCTAATTGTTCTCTTTCTTGAATAGATAATCACATCTTATGTCATATAGCTTTGCAGTAGTACATTACTCTCTGAGTATGTTGTCATGTATATTCATCTCTTGCTCATATACTAATAGCTAATGTTTCAATAGTGCTTATAGCTTCTTCTTCAAGTAATTTATATGCTTTTGCTATTTCTATAGCTTGTTGTTTTACTTGTTGATAATTTCTAGCATTGGATATAGCCATTCATATATTGTTGGATATACCTACAAGTAAATCTAATTCTTCCTGATAAAATCTTCAAGTTCTTTTATTTATAACTTGTAACACTCATATAAGATTTCATTTAGCTATAATAGGAGAACACATCATGTTTTCTAATATTATTCAACTTTTTTCCTCTCATATTTTATGTATTCTTTTATCTTCTTGAGGGTTATTTATTATCATAGATTGTCTATTTTTTACTACTGATCCTGCAATACCTTGTCATTTTTTTAAACGAATAGTTTTTAATTCTTCCTTTGTATCTCCTGAAACTACATCAAAATATAATTCTTCACTGTTATTGTCATAAAAGTATAGACTAGCCGATTGAGCATTGAAAAGTTCTGTTACTAATTGTAGAGTATTATCTTTTATTTCTTCCATAGAAAGAGTAGAATTCAAAATATTAGAGATATTCATTATCTCTTTTACAGAAAATTTAGTTACTCTAGTTACTTGAACTACATTAGTTTTTATATCAAAATCAATTTGTTGGCTACAATCTATTGCTTTTTCTCTTTTTCCATTAGGAATATCCATCATTTATTTATAATAAATAAATCGATTTGGTTATAAGAAAATTAACCTATATGTCAATAGTTTGTTTTTGTTTATTAATTATAATTCAAAATGCACCACTAATCATTATAATGTAAAATACTATTTCAACATTAATAATATTAGCGATGCATAACAATAATAAACAATTCAAACACCTAAAT
>Ga0208901_1000203_pt1 | contig 39195 bp, 29 predicted proteins | sample AntAceMetag02UKF_FD_184764 | JGI IMG/M metagenome (GOLD analysis project Ga0208901, IMG submission 184764) | Saline lake microbial communities from Ace Lake, Antarctica - Antarctic Ace Lake Metagenome 02UKF (SPAdes) (version 2) | ecosystem: Environmental > Aquatic > Non-marine Saline and...
CTGCGGGAAATGCACCCCCTGCCGTGAAGGAAACGAGGTGATGGTGGAGATCCTCGGGCGGTTGGTAAACGGAGAAGGGGCAGAAGGAGATCTGGAAGCGCTTCAGGATCTGTCCGAGACCATGAAGATTTCCTCCCTCTGCGGCCTGGGACAGTCTGCCCCCGTGCCGGTGCTGGATACCCTGAAATATTTTAAAACAGATTATGAAAACCGCATCAGCCAGTCGGTCTTACTCAGGAGTCTCAAGGCCGTAAACGGGTAGCTTTTGCATAGACAATCTTATTCTTACAGACGACATTTTCAAGACCGTCAACGACTAATCATCTTAGCGTCTTTGCGCCTTTGCGTGAGACCTTTTCCGTGCCGGTTTATCCGGTTTTAAGGAGGTCGTGAAAAGTGAAAAAACAAATGAAACAATATCTGTGTCCTTATTGCAGCACGAAGTTTGATGCATTTGAGGACCTGAAAGCCCACGCCCTGGCAGAGCATACCGGTGAGCCGGCGCCATTGCCGGAAGGAATGATCCGGCTGACTCTGAATGGGGAAGAATACCAGATCCAGGTACAGCCGGAATGGACCCTGAATTACCTGATCCACGATAAACTGGGGCTTACCTCGCCTAAAATGTTCTGCGACAGGGGAGCCTGCGGATCGTGCACGGTGATTATGGATGGCCGTCCGATCCTCAGTTGCATGACCCTGGCCATCGAGTGCGATGGCAATGTTGTGGAAACGGCGGAGGGGATCGCTGATGCGGGCCACCCGCTGGTGGAGACGTACGTAAAACACCACTGCATGCAATGCGGGTATTGTACCCCCGGGTTCATTACCACGGCCAAGGCCCTGTTAGACAAGAATCCGGACCCAAAAGAAGAAGAGATCCGGGAAGCCCTGGGAGGAAATCTCTGTAGATGTGGAACCTATCCGCAGCATCCCAAGGCCATACTGGAAGCCGCCGATATCTTGCGAGAAAGTGAGGGGGGGGAATAGATCATGGGTAATGTAAAGGTACGAGATTACGATAATGTTCGGAAAGAAGGAATGTACAACGTGGAAGCGGATGTCCCGAACATCACCTATGACCACATCGGGAAGCGCGGCGTACGCCGTATTGACGGATATGCCAAGGCCAGCGGAAAAGCCGTCTATACCCGGGATGTGCAAATCCCCGGGATGCTCTACGCCAAAGTCATGAGATCTCCTTATGCCCATGCCAGGATCCTTAAAATGGATACCAGCAAGGCCGAGGCGTTACCCGGGGTGAGGGTGGTTTTGCGATATGACGATTCGGAAATCAAAGGAAGGACCTTGAACGGCAGTGTGGGCGGTCCGGACAGAATGGCCCCCCAATTTTCCGGGTTCGCCCTAAAACCGGAAAGTGTTATTCTTGCCGAGGAAGCCTGGTTTGAAGGGCAGGCAGTGGGTGCTGTGGTTGCAGCAGACACGGAAGAAATCGCGAAAGAGGCCCTTCGATTGATCTATGTGGAATGGGAAGAGCTGCCCTTTATTTTGGATCAGGAAGAGGCGTTGAAACCGGATGCCTATGTGCTTCTTCCCGGGGCGGAAAGCAACAAGCTCCCCGACGATCGGGAGCTTTTTGAGGCGGGTGATGTGGAGAAAGGTTTCCAGGAGGCGGACAAAGTTTTTGAGTTCAAGGCCAGACGAGATGCCCATCTCTGGGCCGGCGCGGAAATGCCCAGCGCCCTGGCTCGATGGACCGAGGATCGACTGGAGTTGTGGAACCATTCGCAACACCCCTATCCCGGAAAGTTGCTCCTGAGTGAGCAACTGGATATCCCTATGAACCAGATCACCGTGTACTCCCCCTATCAAGGTTGCTCTTTCGGGGAACGCTGCAACCCGGCGGATTTTTCCATCAACGGCATGAATGTCCTGACCGTCCTTACCGCCAAAAAAGCGGGACGACCGGTAAAACTCCTCTTTGACAGGGCCGAAAAGTTCTACGGAGAGTCTGGGGACATGATGGTCAGCTATTTCAAGGTAGGCGTCAAAAACGACGGAACCATTACGGCGGTGGATATGAGGAATATTTTTGCTGTATTCCAATGTACACCGGGGGCGGAACACTTGGTAGACAACACCCGAATTCCCAATCTCAGGTGCGAGGCCATCACCGCAGACGTGAGCAAGGCCCCGGCCTGGTGGGATCGTTGCGAACAGCTTCCCAATGTTTTTTGCCTGACCATGATTTTTGATCATGTGGCCGCAGAACTGGGGATGGATCCCACCGAAGTGGCCCTCAAGAACGACGGGTGCGAAGGGCACGGGATGGAGTTCCTCACCGAGTATAAAAAGAAGAATGGCTACCCGGTACGGGACAGCCTCAAGGAGTGCATTGAGGCAGGGAAAAAGGCCGTGGACTGGGACAACCGATGGCATGCCCCCGGCGAGAAGAAACTTCCCAACGGTAAAATGCACGGCATCGGGTTTACCTGGGACCATGAATGGGACGATACCCGTGGCACCGCATCCGCTGCGGTCTGGATGGAAAACGATGGGACCGCCAGCATTGTGGCCCAGCACGCGGATGTGGGGGTGAACCCCTGGACCACCTATTGTCAGGTTGTTGCCGATGAACTGGGGATCCCGGTGGAGGATGTTACCATCAAGCCTTTTGACGGGGACCACATCTTTTCCCTCATGTCCCCTGACGGATCGTGCAATCTCTGTTCAAACGCTTTCGTGGTGAGAAAGGCGGCCAGGAAGGCCAGAAGGATGGTGTTGGATCTGGCCCTCGATCATTTTGAGGGGTTAGAGATGGAAGATCTGGATCTCAAAGATCGCTTTGTTTTTGAAAAGGCAAATCCTGAAAACCGAAAACCGCTCAAAGACATTACGGTCCTGGCCATGCCCATGCATAACGCAGTGGGTATCTACACCGAGCCCCCAATCGTGGGTTGGTCCTGGCAACAACAAGGAATCTGGGGAGAAGCCATGGAGACGGGAAGGCCCCGCCTCTGTCGGCAGAGCCATTTCCTGGAAGTGGAAGTGGATACGGAGACGGGCGCGGTTGAGGTGACCAAAGTGGTGAATGTGAACGACGTGGGCAAAGCCATATCTCCCGAGACGGTTGAAGGCCAGATGTACGGAGGTACTTTCATGGGTGTCGGAAGGGCCCTCACCGAAGAAATGGTGTGGGATCCTCAAACAGGCGTCTTGCTCAACCGAAATCTGCTGGATTACAAATGCGCGACAATCCTGGATTGCCCTGAAGCTGATACGATTATCGTGGAAACCGAGATGGGGCATGGTCCTTACGGTACCGTGGGTGTGGGCGAAGACATCGCTACCATGATTCCAGCCCTGCTGGGACCTGCCGTGTACAACGCCATCGGCATCTGGGTCGATGATTTCCCCATTACCCCCGATAAGGTCCTCAAGGCCCTGGGGAAACTTTAGGAGGGACGACCATGAAGACATTTACTCATTTTAACGCATCGACCATAGAAGAAGCCGTTTCAACTCTCAAACGATATCAAGGGAAAGGGGTTCTCACTGCAGGAGGGACCGACATCCTGGGCAAGATGAAGGACAGAATCCTGCCCGAATATCCCGAGGCCCTCATTAACCTCAAGAGCATTCCGGGTCTGGACGCCATCCGGGAAGAAAACGGCAGCCTGAGCATAGGCCCCCTGGCCATCCTGGAGGACATTGCCCACGACACCGTTGTAAAAGCGAAATACGGCGCTCTGGCTGAGGCGGCCCGAAGGACAGCCTCACCCCATCTGAGAGAAATGGGCACCATCGGTGGGAATATCTGCCAGGATATCCGGTGCTGGTATTATCGAAACCCGGAAAACCGGTTCCCCTGCCTGAGAAAAGGCGGGGGTCGCTGTTACGCCCTCAAGGGAGACACCCGATACCACTCCATCTTTGGAGGCAGTGTCGAAGAGGGGTGCATTGCGGTCCATCCAAGCGATACGGCTCCGGCCCTCATCGCTCTAAACGCCACGATCCGGACATCCAAACGGTCGATCCGGGCCGAGGATTTCTTTGAGGTGGAGGTCTCCAGGACAACGGTCCTGGACCAGGACGAAATTGTCACTGAAATCCGGATTCCGGAGCCTGAGAACGGGGCCAAGAGTGCCTTTCTCAAGTTTGCTCTGCGCAAATCCATCGACTTTCCTATCGTTAACTGCGCCGTCAGTCTCTCCACAAAAGAGGGCAAGGTGGAGGCTGCCAGGATCTGTATGAACGCGGTTTATGTGAAGCCTCTCAGGGTAACCGGTGCAGAGGAAGCCATTTTGGGAAAAGAAATTAATGAGGCCAATGCCGATGCAGCGGGCAATGCTGCCGTGGCCGGGGCCAAACCGTTGCACGACAACGGCTATATGGTACAAGTGGCTAAAGCCCTCGTTAAGAGGGCTATTCTGGCTTGCGGGTGATAATTATGTCCGTGGTTTTAAAACTCAGCCCGTTGCTTCGCAAATATGTCGAAGGGTACGATCATGACCAGGGGATCGTTCTTGAAAAGGGAGCGGGCAAAAAAGTAAGTCAGCTTATAGAAGAAGTGGCCATACCCAACGAGAAGGTTACGTCGGTTCTGGTGAACCACCGACCTTCCCGCATTGGTTATGTGGCCCAGGAGGGTGATTTGATTCTCCTGGCCATGGTAATTGGAGGCGGTTGATCCCTATGCAAGTACAAGGAATGCGGATAATAGACGGAATGAATAATCAATTTTACAGGCGGTGAAAAGATGGCGAGAGCTAAAGTACAGATAGAAATCGATGGACAGAAGCTGAACGTTTTGGACGGGACGACGATCCTGAAAGCGGCCCAGGATGCCGACATCAGCATCCCGACCCTTTGCCACCGGCCGGATCTTACGCCTGAAGGGCTTTGTCGGGTCTGCGTGGTAGAAGTGGAAGGCGCACCAAGACTGGTGGCCTCATGCCACACACCCATTACAGAGGGGATGGTGATTCGAACCAATTCCTCGAAAGTACTTGCAGCGCGCAAAGTAACGGTGGAACTGCTGCTTGCAGGCCATACGGGTCCCTGCGTAACCGATGAATGCGCAGGGGATTGCGAACTTCATAACCTGGCAGCAGAACTGGAAGTGGGCCCTCCCCGGTTTCAGGTGAAAAAACCACGTGCCTATCAAGTAGAGACCTTGAGCCCCTATGTGCAGCGGGACATGGGACGTTGCATCCTGTGCAGACGCTGTATTCGGGCCTGTGCCGAGATTGCCAAAAAGAGCTTCTTCAGTATGGCCTATCGAGGCTTCCAGTCCAAGGTGGTAGTGGACTGCGATGTGGTCTTAGACAAGGAAGAGTGCAAGGACTGCGGTATCTGTATCGACTACTGCCCAACGAGCGCCCTTACTAAACCGGACTTGACGAAACCGAATAAGGGGGTGTGCTGATATGGAGAGGAATGAACTCCTTGGAGTGATCAAAGAAGAACAGGAAAAAAACGGATACGTATCGGAAGGAGCCATGGGGGACATGGCGAAGAGCTTCGGGGTGACTGTGGGAGAGGTCTATGGAGTCACTACCTTCTATTCCTTCCTGTCTACCAAACCGATGGGCCGGCACGTGATCAGGATTTGTAAAAGCGTACCCTGCTTTCTCCAGAATGGAGAAGGACTTGCCGCATCCATCGAAAAGGAAATTGGTATTGGCCCTGGGGAGACCACGGCGGATGGCCGGTTCACTTTTGAACGGACCAACTGCATCGGTGCCTGTGACCAGGCCCCTGCCATGCTGTTGGATGATGTGGTCTACGGGAACCTGACGCCTGGGAAGATCAAAGAAATACTGCAATCGTGTGATTAGAGATCTGGAGGACAAGACCGTGCCGGAAAAAAGAATATTATTAAGCAAAGTGGATCAGATCGACCCCGGTGATATCCAAAGCTACGAAAATCAGGGCGGGTTCAATGCCCTTAAAAAAGCCTTAGGGATGTCGGCCGAGGCAGTGACCCAAGAAGTGAAGGCCTCTGGCCTTCGAGGGCGAGGGGGCGCTGGATTTCCCTGCGGTGTGAAATGGGAATTGGCCATGAAATCCCCGGGAGAGGTAAAGTATCTCATCTGTAACGCCGATGAGGGAGAGGTGGGAACCTTTAAGGACCGCTGCATCCTTCAGCAAAACCCCTTCAGCCTGCTTGAAGGGATGGCCATAACGGCCTACGCCATCGGGGCCGGAAAAGGGTACATCTATCTTCGGGCCGAATACCGGTATCTTCTTGATGGACTTCAAAAAGCTATCAAGCAATGCGAAGAGAAGGGATATTTAAAAAACATAGAGATCGAGATACGAGAAGGAGCCGGGGCCTATATCTGTGGTGAAGAGTCAGCGCTCATGAACTCCATAGAGGGGAAGCGTGGTGAGTCGAGATTCCGACCTCCTTTCCCTCCTCAAAGCGGCCTTTTTGAAAAGCCGACCATTATCAACAACGTGGAGACCCTTGCCAATGTTCCGCCTATTATTGAAAACGGAGCAGCCTGGTACGCGGCTATGGGTACGGAACAAAGCAAAGGGACCAAACTCTTTTGTGTGAGCGGGGATGTGGAAAGACCCGGAGTGTATGAGATGGAGCTTGGGAGCAGCCTTCGGGAGCTGGTGGATGTGGCCGGGGCAAAAGATATTGGATGGGTGCAGGTGGGAGGATCCACCGGTGCAATCATTCCATCCGACATGCTGGAAACGGCCCTTTCCTATGAAACGGTACTGGGTTCCGGGGCCGTGATGGTCTTTAAACCAAGCCGTGATGTGATCGACTTCGTGTACCGGACCATGGAATTTCTAAACGAGGAATCCTGCGGGAAATGCACCCCCTGCCGTGAAGGAAACGAGGTGATGGTGGAGATCCTCGGGCGGTTGGTAAACGGAGAAGGGGCAGAAGGAGATCTGGAAGCGCTTCAGGATCTGTCCGAGACCATGAAGGTCTCCTCCCTCTGTGGCCTGGGACAGTCTGCCTCCGTGCCGGTGCTCGATACCCTGAAATATTTTAAAACAGATTACGAAAACCGCATCAGCCAGTCGGTCTTACTCAGGAGTCTCAAGGCTGTAAACGGGTAACTTTATGAATATCGAGGAAAGCGAAAACTCCGATATCGAACAAGAAATAACGAGGTAAACGAAGATTCCGATGTTGAAGGAAGGTGTTCTATCTCCCGCAATCGGAAGTTTCATAAGAGCATATCCTCCGGCTGGGAAAGATAGTCAGTCTGATCGAGAAAGAAACTTGCACACGACTATTTACCGCCCGCTTGTCCTGCTGGCGGGGCTTCGCTCAAGACGCAAAGAACGCTAGGATTTCGTTTTTTTACCGAATCGGAACGGACGATTCGATAAAGCAATCAGCCCTTCGGGCATTTCGGGGAAATGGTTACGTTTAACACAAAGAAGAATAATGGCTGTTTTTTCGAATCGTCCGTTCCGATTCGAAAAAGGCTTTGCGGCCTTCGCGTCTTTGCGGTTCAAAAACAAATAACCAGATGAGGTTTCACACGAGGAGGTCGTGAAAAGTGAAAGAGCAAACGAATAAATATCTGTGCCCCTATTGCAGCACGAAATTCGAGGCATTTGAGGACTTAAAAGCCCACGCTCTGGCAGAGCATACCGGTGAACCGGCACCCCTGCCGGAAGGAATGATCCGGTTGACCCTGAATGGGGAAGAATACCAGATCCAGGTGCAGCCGGAGTGGACCCTGAACACCCTCATCCACGATAAACTGGGGCTCACCTCGCCCAAGATGTTCTGCGACAGGGGAGCCTGCGGATCGTGCACGGTAATTATGAACGGACGTCCGATCCTCAGCTGCATGACCCTGGCCATCGAATGCGATGGGAATGTTGTGGAAACAGCGGAGGGGATCGCTGATGCGGGCCACCCGCTGGTGGAAACCTATGTGAAACACCACTGCATGCAATGCGGATATTGCACCCCTGGGTTTATCACCACAGCCAAGGCCCTGTTAGACAAGAATCCGGACCCAAAAGAAGAAGAGATCCGAGAGGCCCTTGGAGGGAACCTGTGCCGGTGCGGCACGTACCCGCAGCATCCAAAAGCTATCCTCGAGGCTGCTGAAATCCTGAGACAGTGAAACCTGAAAGCTGCAATTAGCTTTTACATAGCCGTTAGCTTTAAGATATCAAGCATTTGAATGACTTTTTTCCATGTTGAGGTTCTCACTTTTTGATGCGAACCTATTGCACCGTAAGTCACTGATTTTGTGTAGCTAATAGCTAAATGCTAACCGCTAATTGCATTTTTTAAGTGAAAGGGGAAAATAAAATGAGCGTACAAGAGCAATACGACCGAATGATCGAAATGGAGGATAACGTTGGATTTGACAAATATCCTCTCAAGGAATTCGATCAGATCGGCAAAAAGGATGTTCGCCGGTTGGATGGAACGGAAAAAGCCAGCGGGCGAGCTGAATACACCATGGATATTCAGTTGCCCGGCATGCTTTATCTGAAATTTCTTACGTCCCCCTATCCCCATGCGGAAATCAAGAGTATGGATACCAGCAAGGCCGAAGCATTTCCGGGAGTAAGGGGGGTCCTCAGGTATGATGATCCGGAACTGCCGGAGGTGGTGGATTTAGGTGGGCACGGACCTACCGCCGAGAGACCGATTCCCAACGTGGCCCATTTTGAAGGAGAGATGGTTGGGGCTGCCGTGGTGGCCGACACCGAAGACATCGCTGATGAAGCATTGAGACTGATCCAGGTCGAGTGGGAAGAGCGCCCTTTTCTGTTAGATGTGGAGAAGGCATTAGAAGCGGATGCTCCTTTGGCCCATCCTGAGAATCACCCCGAAAACAACGTAGAAGTAGAGCATGTGGAAGAACATGGCGATGTGGAAGAGGGTTTTTCCCAGTCGGACCGGGTTCTGGAATTCGAAGTAACCAGACGGCTCCATACCTATATTTCCCCGGAAAGGCCCTGCGGTGTGGCCAGGTGGAACGGGGATTATCCCGAGTTCTGGCTCAAGCACCAGCGGCCCCACGAAAACAAACGCGCCATCGCTTCCTGGTACGAGCATATTCCCATGAACAGGGTGGAAATACACATGCCCTATCAGGGAGCCACCTTCGGAGGGTGGACCCAGTTCCATTGGAACCAGGGGCCTCTTTATTGTGCCGCTTTTATGTCCAAACGGACGGGACATCCGGTAAAATACTCCTTTGATCGAAGAGGAGATTTTTACGGTGGCTCCATGGACGAGGGAAACTATTATTATAAGGTGGGATTCAACAATGATGGGACCATCACGGCGGTGGAGGCGAAAGCCCATTTATCCAATCCCATGTGGGAAGGTTTCGGACCTGGAAACCACTTTGAAGACAATACCAAGATCCCCAATCTCCATGCGCCTCGAAAAGTCATCAAAGTAAACAAGGGACCCAACACGGCTGTACGATGTGAACAGCTCCCCAATACGATGTCTTTTACCCTGGTTTTTGACCGGGTGGCCGCAGAACTGGGGATGGATCCCATCGATGTTGCCATTATGAACGACGGCGCCAAAGGGCACGACATAGAATGGCTGACCGAGCGAAAGGTAGAGGTGGGATTTACGCCGAGGAACAGCCTTTCAGAGTGCCTGGAAAAAGGAAAGGCCGCCATAGATTGGGACAAGAAATGGCATAAACCGGGGGCCAATAAACTGCCCAGCGGAAAAATGCACGGTGTTACTTTTACCTGGACCCACGAATGGGACGATTCCTGTGGATCCGGCGAGATCGCTATGCGGGTGGAACGCAATGACGCCTCCATCAGTATCCTGGGGATGCGGTGTGACAACGGAGTAAACGCGGAGACCGGTTATTGCCAGATCGCGGCTGATGAACTGGGCATGCGTCTGGAAGACATTTTTTATCGTCCCCACACGGACACTGGTTTTTTCCCCATGTGCCCCGATTCATCTACGAACACGGGTGTCAACGGATGGGCTGTAAGGCATTGTGCCAGGCTTCTCAAAGCCAAAATCCTGGAGGCTGCAACCAGCCCCAGGGCGGTTACCCAGAGGGGGATCTATCCTCCTCACTTCCCGGATATGAAGCCGGAAGACCTGGATATCAAGGACAGCATCATCTTCGTGAAGGCTGACCCCACCCAGAAACTTTCTGTTGCGGAATTGGTTGGACCCTCTGCAGAGGCGGGCCCCCTGTCTTTTCATGAATTGTATGGAGCCGAGAGACATCCATTCAGTGCACCTCTTTTTGCGCATGCGTACCAGGCCCAGATTGGTTGCTATAAGGGGTTCCGTCCCAAGTTCTGTCGGCAGGTCCATTTCATGGAAGTGGAGGTGGATACGGAGACAGGGGAAATCGAAGTGACCAATGTGGTGAACGTGAACGACGTGGGAAAGGTGATCAATCCTGATTCATGCGCCGGCCAGCAATACGGCGGCACCTATATGGGAGCGGGGAGGGCGTTGTTTGAAGAAATCGTCCATGACCCGGTTACAGGCGTCATGTTAAACGGAAATCTTCTCGATTACAAAATTGCCACCATAGAGGACTGCGGACCCATCGATACCCATCTGGTAGAGACCCAACAGGGGTATGGCCCATATGGCGCCACCGGAATTGGTGAAGACATTGCCACGGTCATCCCTGCCATGTTGGCGCCCGCTGTCTATAACGCCATTGGGGTCTGGATCTATGAATTTCCGATCACACCGGATAGAGTACTGAAAGCCTTAGGCAAAATATAGGGGATATGAAGGATGAAAAACTTTACGCATTTTAATGCATCGACCATAGACGAAGCGGTTTCACTCCTGAGGCGGTACCAGGGCAAGGCGACCCTCATTGCAGGGGGAACGGATCTCCTTGGCAAAATGAAAGACAGAATACTGCCTGGATATCCTGAGGCCCTTGTGAATATCAAGACTATTCCCGGATTGGATTCCATAAAAGAAGAGGGGGGAATCTTGAAAATAGGCCCCCTCGCCATATTAGAGGATATTGCGCACAATCCTGTTGTGAAGTCGAAATACGCTGCCCTTGCAGAAGCCGCTCGCAGGACGGCCTCGCCCCACTTGAGGGAGATGGGGACTGTCGGAGGCAATATCTGCCAGGACATCCGATGTTGGTATTATCGGAATTCGGAGAACCGGTTCCCCTGTCTCAGAAAAGGCGGAGGCCGGTGTTACGCCCTTCAGGGAGACACCCGGTACCATTCCATTTTTGGCGGAAGCGTGGAAGAGGGATGCATTGCGGTGCATCCCAGCGATACGGCCCCGGCCTTGATTGCCCTGGATGCCCGAATCAAGACATCCAAACGAACTATCCCGGCAGAGGATTTCTTCCAGGTGGAGGTCTCAAGGACCACGGTCCTGGAGGACGATGAAATAGTAACGGAAATTCAGATTCCGACGCCGGCTGATGGAGCGAAAAGCGCCTTTTTAAAGTTTGCTCTCAGAAAATCCATCGATTTTCCCATAGTAAACTGTGCTGCCATGATAACCGCCTCTGCAGGGAAAGTCTCTACTGCCAGGATCTGCCTGAATGCCGTATATGTAAAGCCGTACAAGGCGATGAAGGCCGAAGAAGCGATTATCGGTAAAGAGATAAATGATGCCAATGCCGAGGCCGCAGGCAGTGCCGCGGTTTCTGATGCCAAGCCTTTGCATGATAACGCCTACATGGTTCAGGTAGCCGGTGTTATGGTGAAAAGGACCATCTTGGCCTGTCAGTAGTCTTCCGTCGGAGTATTTTCTTGAAGATAGATGTGAGTCTCAAAGGAAGGTTCAAAGAGGTTCTTCAGGTACCGGATCCCCACCAGGTGGAGCTTGAAGATGGGAGGAATATCCGGGATCTGTTGAACCTGCTTTGTGATTCAAGTGAGCTCGGGACAGATGTCTTTTTTACAAAAGACATGCGGCTTAAACCCAATGTGACAGTAACCCTGAACGGTAGATTTATTATACATCTCAAGTGGCTTGACACATCCCTTTCGGACGGTGACAATGTTACGATCTTCACTCTGCATTGTGGAGGTTGAAGTAGAAAACCCCCGATCTTGCTTTTTAAACCGGATCCTATTTTCCCGAATACATTGCGCGTTGATATCCAATTCCATTTGTGAGATAATCATTTTCCAGAGAAAATGTTTTCCGATGAGATAATTTTCTATCAAGGGACGAATGCTTCGCGGGGGCTGATACATGAGGGGATCCATTTTTTGGTTGATGGTTTTGTGGGTGGTTACTCTGGGCTGGATTGTACCGGGTTCATCATCAGGGGCAGGGACCGATGCTAAAGTCCCGGGCAAAAAACCTGCTATGGTGGACAAGCAACGAGATCATAAAGAGGCTGCCGACGTAAGGGTGGAAGATCCACCCAAGGAAAAACAGGTCGATGTCACTGAGCCCATCAAGAATGAAGGGCCTGAAGACTTGCCTCCAAAGGATCATGGAGAAGAGGACAAGGTACAGGCTGGTGATGCAAAAAAAACATCAGAGGCCGGGAGTGGCGTTAAAAAGGTTAAGGGAGATGCCAAGGAAGACAGACCATGGATTATCAAGGAACGTGACAGAGTGGCATCTGAAATTCCAAAAAAGAAAAAATCCAAAAGCCTCAAATGGAAAAATGAAGAGCAACAGGTTCAATGTGATACCCATTTGAAAGCGATCCGAAAGAGCTTGGACAAGGCGAGATTGTTTTCTGTCCGAGGCGATACCTGTGCCACTGCCAAACATGCCGGGAATTTCATGGACCTGACCAAGCGGTGCAAAAATGAATGCCCGGAGGGATTTCTGGAAAGCAAGGGCTATTCAGAAAAGATCATGAAAAATGTAGGTGTACTTCTGGAGTTGGGGAAAAAAGCCTGCCTTGACTAAGCAGACTGAAGACAGTAAGTAGTATACAGAAACCGGGTTGGAAAAAATCCTGGCCCCTGAAACCCGAAACCTCAAGACAATGAAGAGCACGAGTGCTCCCTCTGACGGGCAAAAAGATCAGGCAGAGCGAGACAGAAAAATTTAGGTTTTGTGGAAATTCCGGTGGTGCGTGCCTGCTGCTCCCTACTCCCTACTCCCTACTGAGGTTCTGCTGGGCATCCCTTCTCATCCATTTCAGCTTGTACTCTTTTATGGCACAGTACAACACCGGTACCACCAACATGGTAATTACCTCCAAAGTCATGCCGCCAAAAGAGGGGATGGCCATGGGTATCATAATATCGGACCCTCTTCCTGTTGATGTGAGCACCGGAATGAGAGCCAGGAGTGTAGTGGCGGTGGTCATGAGACAAGGCCTTACCCTTTTGAGACTGGCCTCGATGGTAATTTTTCGGATTTCAGATGCGGTTAAACCTTTTTGGCTTCTGAATGCGTTATCCAGATAAGTTGCCATAACCACACCATCATCGGATGCAATGCCGAACAGGGCCAAAAATCCCACCCATATGGCTACGCTGAGGTTGAAAGGATGAACCTGAAAGAGCTCCCGCATGGGTGTTCCGAACAGAGAAAAGTCAAGAAACCAGGGCTGTGCGTAGAGCCATATCATGATAAACCCGCCTGCCCAGGCCACTGCGATTCCGGAAAAAACCAGGGAGGTTGTGGCGACCGAATTGAATTGAAGATATAGAATCACAAAAATGATTATCAGGGCCAGGGGCAGGATCAAAGCAAGACGTTTTTCAGCCCTTAACTGGTTTTCGTAGGTTCCGGTAAAGGCGTAGCTGACCCCGTTTGGAATCTGGAGACCGCCGCTGTCTACTTCTTCCTTGAGACTTTCTTTCACCTCCTCAATGACCTCTACTTCCGCGTATCCCTGCTTTTTGTCAAACAGAATGTATCCCACCAGGAATGTATCTTCGGCCTTGATCACCCCGGGGCCTCGAACATAAGTGATATCAGCCATCTGCATGAGTGGAATCTGAGTGCCGTCAGGCGCCGGGACGAGGATTTTCCCCAGGACCTCCAGATCATCCCTGAGCTCACGGATGTATCGGACCCGCACCGGATATCGTTCCCTTCCTTCCACCGTGGTGGTAACACGCCTGCCTCCTATGGCAAACTCGATAACATCCAGAACCTGTGCTACGCTGATGCCGTATTGGCCCAGGGCCTGGCGATCAAGATGAATCTCGAGATAGGGTTTGCTGACAATCCGATCAGCGATGACCGTGGCAGGATCAATGCTCGGGATATTTCGTATAATTCTTTCCATGTTTACGGAAACCTGCTGGATAGTTTCAAGGTCAGGTCCAGTGACTTTGATGCCCAGACTGGCCCGAATACCACTCTGAAGCATCACCATGCGTGCTGATATAGGCTGAAGCCTCGCTGCTGATGTGGTGCCGGGTACCTGGGCCGCCTTGACCAGGGCGTCCCAGATGTCATCGGGTTTTTTGATGCCGTCCCACGCTTTTCGGCCCGGATTGAATGCAGGATCCAGAGGCTGTCGCCATAACCGGAAGGGGTGGCCTTCAGGGTCAGGGATCAATTGGAAGTGCTCGTCCCGCAAAAAACGACCCTTTACCCGGTAGGGCATTTTGTCCGGCGCTGACAGAGGAGACCCCTCCGGATTGCGGAAAAGACCCGACTCAGAAGGATCAAATTTAAAGCGGAGAGGTTTCCCTTCCCCGTCCAGGAGATATTTTGGCTTATAGGTAACCAGGGTTTCGATCATGGAGACAGGGGCGGGATCCAGTGGACTCTGAGCCCTTCCAAGTTTCCCTACCACTGTTTTTACTTCGGGAAGACTTTGGATGGCCACGTCTTGTTTCTGCAGAATATCCAGGACTTCGCCGATGGATGCATGGGCCATGGTCGTGGGCATGAAGAGGTACGATCCTTCATCCAGCGGTGGCATGAATTCACTCTTAAGGCCCGGGAATTGTTGGGCCACATAGGCCAGAGGGGCGGTTTGGGCAAATCCCCTTGGCAGCCATCCAAAAAGGGTTTCATAGCCTTGCCAGATCATGCCGCCCAGCAAGAGTATGCCAAGGGGCAGCATGAGAAAAACAGCCTTGTGATCCAGGCACCATTCCAGAATGTGGCGGTAGAATTTGTAAAACAAGCGTAAGGCGCCCAAAATGCCACCCATCAGCAAAAAGACAAAGGTGAGGTTTTGCAGCAGCCCCTTTTCCAGGCCCAACGGGCGCCAGTATCGGGCCAGAACAACGGCAAGCCCTATGGCAATGAGCATATTCACCACCACACGCGTTTTTCCTTTGGCATGTTCTGGAATTCGGGGTTTCAGGAGATTATATCCCCCCACCAGCGCCACAAGCAGACCCACCCTCCAATCCACCAGGATGGCCAGGAGACCACCCAGATAGACCAGCGCTTCATAAATGATCCATCCGTACCGCTTTCGCTCCAGTTTTCGGGAGAACAGGATCTGGGCCAGAGGGGGAATAAATATCAATGCAACTATGAGGGACGAAAAAAGGGCAAAAGTCTTGGAAAAAGCGAGAGGCCTGAACAGTTTTCCTTCGGCTCCTTCCATGGTGAACACGGGTAGGAAGCTGACAATGGTGGTGGCTACCGCCGTCAAGACGGCACCACTGACCTCCTTCGTGGCTTTGAGAATCACCGACACAAGATCTTCGTCGTTATCTGCATTGCGAAGATGCCTCAGAATGTTCTCCACGACAATGATTCCCATGTCAACCATGGTGCCGATGGCAATGGCGATGCCGGAAAGCGCTACGATATTGGCATCCACTCCGAAGACCTTCATGCCTATAAAGCACATGAGGACGGAAAGGGGCAGAAGTCCCGCAATCAAAAGGGAACCGCCAAGGTGAAAGACTGCAACGAGGATGACGATGATGGTGATCAGGATTTCGTTGGTAAGGGCGATTCGAAGTGTATCGAGGGTCTCGTTGATGAGTTGGGTCCGGTCATAAAAGGGGATGACGGTAAGCTGGCTTATCGTACCGTCGGGAAGGGTTTTTCTCGGCATCCCCGGTGCGATTTCTCTGATCTTGGCTTTGACGCGCTCAATAACGGCAAGGGGGTTATCGCCATAGCGCACTGCCACTACGCCCCCGGCGGTTTGAGCGCCTCCCTTGTCCAGCGCCCCCTGGCGGGCAGCCGGTCCCAGGGAGACCATGGCCACCTGTCGAACGAACACAGGTATGCCGTTCCGTAGCTTAATCACCGCATCTTCAAGATCCTCCAGCCCTGTGATGAAACCGATCCCCCGGACCAGATATTCCACCCGGTTGATCTCCATGGTCTGGGCCCCCACATCCCGGTTGGCCCCTTGGACCGCGGTTACGATTTCGCTCAGGCTTACATCATACGCCCGCATCAGGTCAGGGTCCATATCAACCTGGTACTCCTGAACAAATCCTCCTACCGAGGCTACCTCACTCACGCCTTCTACGGACATGAGGGCATAGCGAACATACCAGTCTTGAGCCGTCCGCAGCTCGTGCAAGTCCCACCCCCCGGTGAGGTCTCCTTTTTCATCTCTCCCTTCCAGAGTATACCAGAAAACCTGCCCCATGGCCGTGGCATCCGGGCCGAGGGCCGGTCTGACGCCCACCGGTAAAGCCCCATCCGGCAGGCTGTTCAGTTTTTCGAGGATGCGGGATCGGCTCCAGTAGAAATCGGTATCATCCTGGAAGATGACGTAGATGGACGAAAAACCGAACATGGAAAAGCTGCGCACAATCCTTATACCGGGAACCCCCATTAAGGAAACGGTCAAAGGATAGGTGATCTGATCTTCTACATCCTGAGGGGACCTTCCGGGCCATTGAGTGAAAACAATTTGTTGGTTTTCCCCGATATCCGGTATGGCATCAACCGGAACCGGATCTCTAAACGGCCCACCTAATTCCCAATCAAACGGAGATACCAGGATGCCCCATCCCACAGCGAGGAGGATCATGAGGAACGCAATGACCTTCTTTCTAAGGAAGAAACGAAGTCCTGCCTCGGTCAAAAAAAAACGGTCATCTTTGAATGTTTGATTGTTGTTCATGATTTACGCTATTGAATGCGTCTTCTTGGCAACGATCTGGTATTGTCCCCATAGGTCCCCGGTTTTCGTCGGTTGATGGAATCATGCCGGCGCCGGTTTTTACGGTCTTCAATGGATTGCATATCCGGGGAAATGCCCTCTTTTCCCTGTTCTGGCCTTAGACTTTCCATGCGGCTCGCATTTCGTTCTGCTTTGTAATCCGAATCCATAGCTTCCGATCCCCCCGGCCTGTTATGCTCTAAGACGGAATTACCGTCTTTCATTTCCATCATGCCGGGTCTTGCGAGAATCTGAATAGCGCTGTCTATCTTGAAATTGCCGTTGACAACAACCTGATCTCCCTCCACGAGCCCTTCAAACACTACGTAGTAGTCTTTGGCTTTCGGTCCCAGGACTATCTCTCTTCCCTCAAAAACACCTGCTTTGCCTTCGACGGCCACGTAGACGATAGACCGTTTCCCTGTGATGAGAGGCGCTGAAGCAGGAATGACCAGGGGCTTCGAATGTCCTTTGTTCAGTCCGGCCAGCTTTCCATCGGCCCGGAGTTTCGCATGAATAACTGCCCGAATCAGCATGCCGGCTTTCAGACGGCCGCCCCGGTCCGGGTAGATCACTCCGATATTGAATGTGCGGGTTTTGGGATCAAAAACGGGGTCCACGTAGACAATTTTTCCACGGAAATTCTCCCCGGGGTATACCTCTGTTTCAAACGTTACTTCCTGGCGCTTCCTCACCCAGGCGTAATCCGCCTCATAGGCATCCAGTTTGGCCCAAACGTGCTGTGGATCAGCCAGCGTAAAGATGGGGGTCCCCGTGTTCACATACGTCCCTTCAAAGGCGTTTTGCTCTACCACCTGACCATACATGGAGGCGTAAATGGTGGCGATGCCCGTGGGCTCTCCCGCTTTCATCAGTTCGTCAATGTCTCTCTTGGGCAGCCCCATAATGAGAAGTTTATGCCGGATGGCATTGATGGTTTTCAGGGCTGTTTCTTCTTCAGGAGATCTTTTTCCGGATTCAGGTCTTTCCCTGTCTTGCACCGGTGCTTCTATGGCCACATGGGGAAGCCCTCTTTGGAAAGCCAGGAAGCTGGGGGCGAATTTCATGGCTTCAATCAGTTGATGCTGGGTTTCCAGAAGGTCAGGCGAATATAGGTCAAACAGGGGATCTCCCCATCGGACAAACTGGCCCGCCCGCTTGACATAGACACGGTCGATGACACCAGGCATGAAGGCTGTAACATAGCTCATGTGGGCCGGATCGTAGTCGATCTGCCCGAAGAGCTTCACTTCGGCCAAGACCGATTTACGTTCCACCGGCGCGAGTTGAATAGAACCGAGTTTGATCGCCTCCGGCGTCAGCTTCAACTGGGAGAGTCCAGCCTTTTCCATCTCGGGTTCCAGGTGGGACGAAATCAGTTCCATGCCGCAGATGGGACATTTCCCCTCTTTGTCCATGGGAGGAACGCAGTTCATGGGACAGACGTAAACAAGGGTTCCAAGAGGCGTAGTGGCCTCGATGGACGAAGGCACGACACTCTCGTCCGAACTTTTCCCTTTCAAGAAAAAACCCGTGACAAGTCCTAAAAGAAGCACTGCAGAAAAGAGAAAGAGGTTTTTTCTGGACAGATTGTGATTCAGTTTGGTCATACTCTGACATCCGGAGAGATAACCCACTGTATAAAATCAGGGGTCAACAGGTGTGTTTCCAATATAAAATCCGAGAAAATCATAGGATACAAAGATATGGCCATAAAAGCAAGATAGGCAATCATGGAGAGAATACAAAGACGCTTTTGAAGAACCGGGATAATTGTTTTGAGTGATGTTTGTGCCGAGAATCGCTGAAGCACACCAACACCTGCGCCTAAAATCCCTGCCGGCAAAAGAGAGAAATACAGGGCGTAGCCTATATAATGATAATCTTTTTGGAGCAGACAGAAAGGGCAATGATGCGTTGGCAGTTCATAGAAATAAACGGAAATGAATGAGATAACGGATGCTATAGAAACGATCAAAGACCATGTGGAAAGCCTCGCGAATAAAATAGCAGCCCTGCCTGTCACCAGAAAGTAGATCCCGACCCGAATGGTTAAAGCAAGACCTGAAAAGAAAATTATCTCGGTGGTTTGTGAGGGAAGGGAGGCCATTTGGCCTCCAAGGCTTTTTGCTTCTTCACTAAACAGAGTTCCACAGCACGAGGTAATAATGTCTGCTTTTAGACCCATGAAATACTTGAGTTGAAAGAAGGCCTCCATAAAAAGGAGTCCGCTGATAAGGATGAGAACTTTGTACTTGAATTTTATCAGAGGATAGTCTTCTGCCTGATTGTCCGTATAATTCAAAAGAAGCCAGACGCCGCAAAGGAAAAAGTTGATCGCTTTCAGTATCAGTGTGGGATACCCGTAATTATTGACGTTGAGGGCGCCTGCCGCGCACATGGCCCCCACAAATAGGCTGTGGATGTGGTCTGCGGTATAAACAAACATGAATAGCGACAATAGCTGAAAGGCCGATACATAGGCGAAAATGGTAGAGACAAGATAGGTTTTCCTCTCCAGATTCAGCTGGGTGGGACTGCCGTTCGTCAGATCCCAGCATTGGAGTATCCGAATGCCTGTCAAGGAGGCATATCCGGCAAAAGCCACCATGAGAAATGAGGTCAATACAAGCGCTATGATACCGGGATTGAGGATCACTGCCCGGTCCTTTCTTCGACGATTTCGCCATCGCGCAGACCCACGTTGTAATCAACCCCCCCGTAGTTTGATACCAGCTGGTCATGACTGGCAATGAGGATGGTCTTCCCGTTTTCTTTGAGGTTGATCATGATTTCCATGAACTGCCTGGACAGATCCGTGTCGAGATGGGCTGTAGGTTCGTCGGCAATGATGATGGAAGGATTGTTAATAAGTGCCCTTGAAATGGCCACCCTTTGCTGTTCGCCGCCCGAAAGTGTTTCCACCCTCTCGTTGGATTTGGTTTCCATGTTGAGACGCCGAAGGAGTTCCTTTGCTCTTCTTTTCACTGTTGCATGTTTTCTCCCTGTGGGATAGGCCGGAATCATGATATTTTCCAGGACCGAGATTCCTTTGATCAGGTTGTAATTTTGAAAGACAAATCCGAAAGTATCTCTGCGTACCCTGGCGGCGAACCGTTCCGGAAGGCTCGTTGTTTCCCGGTTGTCTACCGTGATTCGTCCGGATGTAGGTCTCGACATGCACCCGATAATGCTGAGAAGCGTGGTTTTACCCGAACCGCTGGGGCCCTTGAATACCGTAACACAACCCATGTGGACGCGTAGGTCGATCTCTCTGAGGGCTATAAAGGCGTTGGCCTTGCCCATGTTGAAGATCTTGGTAATCTGGAAGAGCTCGATCATTATCTCCGTTTAACCCTCGAAACTATTAAACCTGCCTCATGACCATATCCGGGTCGCTGGATGCCACTTTCCAGGCGGGAACAAGGCAGATAAATGAATAGGGAAGAACCGTTAATGAGAAAAGGGTTGCAAGTTGGTAAGCATCAACGGACGGCTGTACTTGAAAGGCCGGGTACAAGACGGCCCAGCCTTTCAAGGCGTGTTCGAAAAAAGGAGCTGAGAATAGAAAAGTATGGATGTAAGCGGCCAAAACACCGAGGAAGAATGCCGTTAATGAGACGACAATCCCTTCCCAGAATTTGATCATCAAGATATCAGAGGTATCCCATCCCAGGCCTTTTAAGATCCCAATTTCCGAGCGTTCCTCTGCGTTCAATCCTGTGGCTTTGTCCCAGGCGAAAATGAAGAAGGCCAGGAATGCCCCCACTAACAAAACGATTGTATACCCGCCGCGCCAATCAAAAAGGGCGGCGTAGGTTCTGAGAATTTCTTCTCTCAGTATGGTCCTGGTATCAGGAAGGGACAGGGAGACCTTCTCTGCGATGGTTATGGATTCACGGGTGTTTCGCATGGTAACGGCCAGGTCTGTGGCAAACCCCTCCGGGATTCCGGTCAGTCTCCTGAAAGTCCCTTTCGACATGAGGATCAGGTCCGATGTAACCAGTTCGCTGGGCGATGTGAAGGTTTTAACGAGGCGTAAGTCGATGGCCTCTCCATCGAAGGCTCTGAAATAGAGGTCATTTCCTTGAATGGTTCCCCAGGTTCGCAAAACACCCGCTCCCACTTCCACGGTTCCCTCTCCGTGGGGATAATCATCCAAAGACATGATGGTGAAATTTGCTTGAGCAGCAGGGTGGTAGTAATAGCCCCATAAGCGCGGTTTAACGCGCCTGACACCCCGTATTGTTTTTATCTTTTTTGTGTAACCGAGAGGAACAAGGGCTTGTCTGCCCGCCATGGTTCGCTGAACGATCATCTCAGGCGCATCCTGTAAAATGGTCTCCGCTTCATGCCGGAGCCCGTTCGTAAAAAATACGACCGACGAGATGAGAAAAACCATGAGGGTGTAGACCAGCAGAAGAGAGATGTTTTTCCATTTTCGCCTGAGCATGGAGGAAAGGGTGAAGTCCAGGAAAGACCTTTGACGTTCCATCCAGCTCATGGCCCGGGCTCCTTATAGCGATGGGGTGGGGATATCAGAGATCCTGATGGAAAATGTTCCAGGGCCAGGGGGTGATCCTGAAAAGCCGAATGGAGGTCCGTCTGGGTAGGATGTCTCGTGTATCGGGCCTCTGTAAAGAGGCATAGATCCGTTATCCCCAGGGCGTGAACCAGTTTTTTTTCTTCTGTGATCCTGTTGTTGTGCGTCTCTTCAGTAAGAATAGGATAACCCAGGAAGAGGAACGCAAGGATCACACCGTTTACGGTGATGAAAAGCAGGTATAGGGTCGATTTTCGCATGAGTGTTGCTGGTGTTGCTTAATCGTCCAATTTCCTGATAACCGCAGGGGTAACCTCCAGGAAAGTAAGGATCCGTGTCCCTTTGTGGTCGCTTTTAAATTCCTCAGCATCTTCTGTGGTAAAAAACGGGATCAGCTCTCTCCCCATGGGGCCATATACATCGCTTCCAATCACGAAAGAGGCCTTTCGGGCATCCATCAGTTTCAAGTCATAATATTCCGTAACGTAGATGGCCGCAATATTTTTTTGAGTCTTCCCTGGGTTGAATTTTTTCAATTTGAAATAGTATTTGAAAAGGTCTTTAGCCCCATCAAAAAATGCTACGGAACCATCCTGAAATACGACCTCTCCAACCCAGTCAGGGTATTTGTAGACAAACATGCCGCAAACAGGGCACTTGTCTTTTTTTGAGGGTTTCATTGGGGCCGGATCCAGAGCGAGTACGAGTCCTGCCGAGAAGAGGCAAATCAAAATCCCTGCGACCCATGCGATTCCCGATATCTTTTTACGAGATGTCCATCTGTTTCCATTCCACCCTGTTTTCATAAGGGACCCCACTGCTTTTTCGGCTCGAAATTCCGTATTCTAACATCTATTATTGTTAGACGTTATCTGTTCACAGTTTTCAATCGTAAACCGAAAATTTTAAACAAAACCCAAATGTCTTTGGTCAGGAGTTTTTCTTCATCCGCATTCGCTTCATTTTTCGTTTTTCGCGGATCATGCGAGTGTCCTGGTACATATCCTCATAAGCTGCTTTTGCAGCTCCTTCAAAATTGCTCGACTGGCCTCCGAACTGTTGAATAAATTGTTCAGCAGCTTGCTTTGTTCCGAAGGCCCATTTTGCCCTTTTGGTCATGACTCCCATCTTTTTTCCGCCAATGACCCAGAAGGCCTTTTCAGCGTCGATGAGTCCTTTTGTATTGTAGTCCCCCACCCAGATGTTCACAGGGCCCTTGTCGATATTTACGGCCATATCAATGGCAGCACAATGGAGGGAACAAGCGCCAAAGGTAGATCCGTCATCATATTCAATAAAGACCCTTGAAAAATTGAACTTATTTCTGTCCATGCCGCACAGGGGGCATGCGGGCGCTTTGCTGATGTCGTTGGCAGGAGGTTCACCTCCCTGAACCGGGGTGAGGATAAGGGATAAAGGGAGAAGTAAAACCAGTGCAAGGACAAATAATTTTTTCATGGCAGAAGGCCTCCTTTAAAAGAAAACGACATCCAAAATACCTTGGAAAAAAACAGAAATAACCACATGGAAGGAAATCTATTACGTTTGTTTTAGATGTGTCAAGGCTGTTTTTACTCCACCGTAAGGTTTTCGACCTTGAACTTTCCGATGATTACCGAAACCTTGGCGCCTTTTTTAAGGGATTTGCCAGTGTTGGAGAAGAGGATGGTATACTGGCGGCCCTTCTTGGGGCTAAGAGTTGTGGCCCTCAAAGGACCTAATTTGGTGGTCGGGACAGGGTATTTTTTCCCGGTTTTCTGCTCCAGAAGAAAAACTTCTTTATTCTGTTTGCTGCGGCTGAGAATGGATTTTGCTTTATCCGGATCCGTGACCACATACCGGAAATCCACGAAGTAGTTTGCCCCCGTGATCCGGATGGCTACCGGTCTTACGCCCCATTGGGCTTCCAGAGTCTGAAATGTTTTGTCCGAGGCCGCATCCGAATCATCAGGAACTGCTCCACCGCTAAAGGATGACACCGGCTGGAGCAGCAAAAACAGCGCTACAACGAGTAAAAAAGCCTTTGGACGGAAGCAGTTCTGGTGCAACATTTCTTTGTAGGTCATGGGATTCCTGATCGGTTGTTCATGGAAAACGGTTATGTACAGGTCACCCTATCTATGGTCCGGAAGCGATGACTTGATAAAAGAGAGCATCCCGCCTGGGCTGACTCCATCATTGTTGAGATTCAGCCTGGCATCGTAGAGATGTTTTTTCCAGGGGGGACCCTCTGGGGATACCAGTATGGCATCTACTGTTTTTCCTGTATCCAGCTCAAATCCGTACGTCTCCCTGGGATAAAGATACCTGTTTCCATCTTCTGCCCAGAGGGCTATGTACGATTCCGACAGCTGTGGCACATGGGTATCGAGGCCGGCATTGAGGAATCTTATGAGAAGGCGGGCGCCCTTTAGAAGGATCATTTTTCCATTGATAGGTAGAAGCCCTTCAGACGGATACGACATTCCGTTAATCAAAAAGTATTTTGGTGCGCGACCGATGCTGCTCCCAATAGTGGCGTCTGGAACTGCGCCATAGGTTCCTGCCGCAATGGCACGGTGAATGGCCGGGTCAACCTCGTGAAAAACCACTATCAATTCTTCGTCGTAAGGAACATCCGCATAGGCTGATCCCTGAGCAGCATCCTTGATTATGGGGAGGTACATACCCATCTGGACCTGCTTGGCCGGATTTGTCCCGCTCTGGAGCAAAAATGTTCCAGTCCGAAAGGATTCCCATCGGTACTCTCCTACCTCACCGGGCAGGGTCTCATGGGTGAAAGAACGGACCCTGGCTGTATAATTTTCCGCAGGCCTGCTTCCTGACCATGTCTGAGTATCACTGGGAAAATTAGTCCAAACCGGCCCGCTGTTATTGGTGAGCCTTTGGCCAAGGATATTCAGCGAGATAGGCTCACTGAGATTGTTTTTGAGATGGATAATTAAGGTATTATCTCCCGGATCGACACGCAACGTTGGCCCTGGTACTGAGATAGTATAGTCATCGGTCGTAAGAAAATTCTTGTCTCGATCCAGACCGAACCCCCATACCGGGACCTTCTTGCCATCTACCATAGTCATGTCGGCAGTATCGACCTGCACCCAGTATTCAGCGGCGAATGTCTTTCCCACCATAAATGCCAGGAGGCATAGAAAAAGGGAAAAGCCCTGAAATCTGATCATTTTTTTCGAGAACATGCTGGAATCCTCCTCAAGGTTTAATCTATGGGTACATCTGGATGTTCAACAATCATAAAACTTATCAGGCCCCCTGGCCAGATGTCGTTGCTGGTCAACTCTTTTTCCGTATGGGAATGCCACATATAGAAATAGCCCCCGGCAGCGTTCAGTCCGCCGTGGCCGGGAGGCAGTTCCCCTTCTCCACCGAGAAAAGGACTTCCGGAGTAAAAAGCGCCATAGGTTACAGCATCCCTTGGGGGCAATACTACAGGGAAGGGTTTGCCGTGGTTTGGAGCGTATTCATCGGGTTCCAGGGGATCATCCGGCGAATGACCGTAAATGTCCCACCCCAACTCTTTGCCGGTCCATCCCCAGATGAGATCTGCGGTTTGGCCTGGCACGCTTTTGATGGTGGTGGCCTGCCATGCCAGATCCGGCCCGGCCCCGTGTTCACTGGAGAGGAGTCTTCCGTCAACGGCAATCGTTTCAAAATCGTTCCCATGAAAATGCATGGGATGGACATCTCTTCCAGCGCCGATGAACCGTATGAGGACTTTTTCCCCGGGGTGCATCCTTGGTTGGCAATTATAGGGCTGCGTGGGAAGCCATGGCACATAATTCTCTGCAAGGAGGTCCGGATAGTTGCGGCCGTTTATAAACCAGTTGGTGGGAAAATACCTGGTAAAATCCACATCTCCTAATTGTAGCAATTCCACCTGTCTGTGGATGAGAGGGTCCATTTCCGACATTAGATAAAGGTACTCTCTGTCGTATTGGCTGTCGATATGGTTATAGGCGTAGGTTTTGCCGGGACTACCGCCTGTTGGGGTAGCTGCAGGTCTGACGATCAAGGCGCCAAACAACCCCATCTCCGTTTGAAGATCGGCCCTGGTGCCGCTGCGGTACACATAGGTACCTGGTTCGGTGGGAGTAAAAGTATATACTACCTGCTCCACTCCGGCATTTGAGGGCAGCACCTCGGGCGGGCGGGCCTCCTGGGTCAACAAGCCCCCAACGCCTCCAGTGGCCGTTACCTGCTGCCCCGGGAAAACGATGGACACATTCCCCGCTTTATAGGGAAGTTCGTTTTGAAGGGTGATGGTCACGGTTACATCCTCGGTCACGATAAGGGTTGGCCCGGGATATTGAGCACGACCTGTCGTACCTGAAACACCATCTGTAATAGCGAACCCCCATATGAGCGTACTGTCACCATCCGAGGTGGCGATTACGTCCGATTTGGCTACAAGTTGGAAGGTTGAACCGCTCTCGCCTACAATGGCCCCTTGAACGCTGGTTCCAAAAAAAAGCAAGCCTGCACCCATCAAAACGACCACCCAGAAATGTATCTGTTTTTTGATCCTATCCATTCTTTTTCTCCTCATGCAGGGTCGTTAAGGGGGGCGATAACGATTTCAGTCATAATGCCGCCGCGTTCCTGTTCACCATTGGACAGGTTTGTCAAGTCTGTGGTGTACAAGAAATAGGTTCCCGGCTCCACCCCGGTAGTATCGAGAATCACATCGTAGTCCTGGCCGCCTCCCACATTGAGGACATTGACCGTCATGGAGGTGTCTTTTCCATCCGGACCTCTCAAAAGAGCCGCGCCTCTTGCTACCACTTTCATAGGTACTCCCAAGGTGGTGGCGAAGGTGTACTGATGAGTGGTCGAGATATTGCAGACACGGAGCAGAATCCGCTGCCCCGCGGTGGCCGTAATCAGTGAACAGATTTTTTGTGCTGCGAATCCATCCTGGTTGACGATGTTGTTGGGGTTAATCGTGTCGGGGTATCCCCTGCCATTGATCATGGGGTACTCATCGAACATGCCGGCAAAGGGGAGCGCCTGAACCGTATCGCTGGCAATATGAAAAAAAGAGTCAAAGCCGGTGAGCAGTAAAGGATACGCCACATCATAACCGGTGGAACCATCGCCATCGTTGTAGGCGAACTTGGTAAACCCGCCAATAGCCATTCCGTCCTGGGCCGGCGTTACCCAGAGATTGCCGATCATTCCCATCTGCATATGCTCGGCTGCCTCCACATGACAGTGATAGAAATAGGTACCGGGAACCACAGCATTGTAATAATAGGTGAAACTGTTTCCCATGTTCGCTGAGGGAGATGGTTCCGGCAGGCCGTCAAAAATGGGGGCGGCATTGGGAAAACCGTGCCAATGGACGGAATGGGGGTCAAAGAGATCGGGCCGAACCACCATTCCCACATTGGTCATGGTCAGGTAAAGTTCCTGCCCCTGTTTCAACTCAATGGTGGGGGCGGGCAACTCGGCCTTGAGAGTAAGATCGGCGATGACCTCTGCAGGCGGTACACCGTCGGCATTCCCAAAGCTGAAAAAATACAGATCAAGGCCGTCAGCCATCTTTGAGTAACCATCTCCCCCGGTGATATGCCTGCACACGATATTCGGGTCTTCAGAGATCCCGTCCCCGTTCGTATCTCCCGGGCATTGCACGTTGACATCCGCACTCACCGTCACGGCCCATAGAAAACTGAAAAGCATTAGCACACCGAACACGCTTCCGTATCGGATTCGTTTCTTCATCATTCGCCCTCCCTGGGTTTCATCAGAGCTTTTACTTCCAATTTCTGCTTTATTTTTTTCGTTCATAACCCTAACCTGGTTCTCCCCGTAGTTGCCGCGATCACATTTTCCTTGCTTTTGCTGAGGCGGGAAGCGAGGGGTTGGTCGCAGGTTTCTGCTGTTTACTGGTATTCATCAGCCCCGATATCGGGCGCCGATTGATTCCTGGCATCTCCATCAAAGTCAAACTTCAGGGAAGCAAACCCATAGGACCCGATAGCTTTCCCCATATTTCTGGCAGGGGAGGAAGCTTGAATATGGTAGTCACCTTGTGGCGGCATGAGCGGGGTATAGCGGACTGCTATATTATTACCGCCCTCGTCAACAATGGTGGTTGTTTCCAGCGCGTTAAAATAGGTGCTTACCAGCAGTGGATCTGTATAGAAATTGAATGGCGGAGCACCGTAATCATAGCCGGTATTGGGGTCAACCTGCTGGGAAAGAAAACAGCGTACCGGCGTCAGATGGCGCGGTATACCTTCCCCTGGCGGCACATAGAGATCCCAGTAATCTCCAAGGGGATTCGGGGCAAGACCGCCGGCCCCGTCGTTGAGGGACGCGTCGTTATACCACGACCGGTTGTGCCAGATGATATTGTTTACAAGGACCGGGTTGGAGTAATCCGGCTCCATGGGGCCGGAGGTCTCCAAAATGGTCTGAAGGACCTGGCTGTGCACGCCGGCCACTATCCCCGCCCCCTGTGGGGTGGAGTTTGCAGCTCCGGGCTCAAAGGACAGGTTGCTGGTGGCTGTGCTATCATTGTTGACTACGGTATTTTGCATGATATATCCCTTCAGCACGTCCTGCAGGAAAATGCCTCCCCCTGCGTTGCCCGCCACGTTATTGACAATCATATTGTTGAAGATTTTGATGGTGTACCAGCGCGTGGGCTGTCCGGGATAATCTTTCAGATCTTCTCCGTTTACGGCGAACACATGGATTCCCGCGCCGCTTCCCGAACCGGTCAGATTCCCCTGGATCCAGTTGGCATCTACCGTGACGTTTCCGGTGCCTGTGCCACCGGCCACCTCGCTGCCGATGTAGATACCGCCGCCGTCTCCCGCATTATTGAGCAGGGCTCCAAAGAAACTCTCGTTAAAGAGAATCTGGTTTTCCCGGATCATATTTTCCCCGGGGCAGATGCCGCTGTGGTTGATACCGCCGCCGTTGAATCGGGAAAAATTACCCGCGATAATATTCTGCTCAATGAGGTAGTCGTAAGCATAATCATAGATGCTGATGCCTCCGCCACCCTGGACCCCGCCGTTACGGTGGACCTTGTTCCGGCGGACAACGATATTGTTATTATTGGCGCCCGGCCACTGGATGTTCTGCATGCCGAGGCAGATACCGCCACTGAAATTGCCCTGGTTCCCGGTAATCTCGTTGTTGGTGATTTCCAGGCCCACAGCCCCGGTGAACGCATAGATGCCGCCACCGGCCTTGCTTCCAAGAATCTTAAATCCGTCAATGGCCGCCTGGCCCCGGACCGTAAAAGGGTATCCCTTATTGAAATATTGGGGATTGCCGGGAATTGGCTCCTGCTCGGTCCCATCGGGATATTCCGTTTCACCGGTGACAAATATTCCCGGGGCCTCGTTCTGGACAAAGGGGCTGATGCCTCCTCCGAGAAAATCGGCGAAAGCAGCTCCACCCAGGCCTTCAGGGGGCGGAAGTGCAATTCGGTCGTGCCAAGCTTGCAGCCGCTCATAGGGAGTGGGGTTGCCATTAATGGTGGTGCCTCCAGCTCCTGAGCCCTGCAGACGGACCGGTTTATTCATGATGACATTTTCAGTATAGGCCCCGGGGGCCACCAATATAAGAGCGCCTGCCCCGGTCGTGGGGGCATCGATAGCCGCCTGGATTGTTGGGAAATCACCGGGTACGGCAACCACATCGGTTGTTCCACAGTTCACGATATTGAGGGTCACCCCAATCTCAGTGGTTAACCCGTTATCCCCTCTGACGACCATGATCCGGCCTGTGGTCGCTGACCCGGGTACGGTAGTGGTGATCTGATCGTTGTTCCAGCTCTCGATGGTAAGCGGAAAACCGTCCAACGTGACGAAACCCGCGACATCGCTAAAACCGTAGTGTCTGGTTATCTTGAACGGACTGTTTGCTACCTGGGGGTCGTAGTCGGGATTGAGAACCAACCTGTCGCCCACCGATGTGATAGTGATGGTACTACCGTGGGTTCGAGTCGAACAGAGCAAGGGGCCTGCCTGAGGCTCGGGACCCAGGACCGATGCGATGACAGGGGTCCAGTTAGAGGGTTCGGTGTCTATGACCAGATTAGCTGATGCAAAAGCCGCCAACGGCACCAACGGGGTGTCCGTATAGGTCGTGACTCCCGGATAATACTGGAATGTCCACGGTGTGACGCTGAGGAGGGGGTTGTAATAAGGATCTTCACTCCCATCCGGCAGAACCGGATCGTTCAAAACCATGGTGACCATATTGGGCGACATACCCGAAGGGGCCGCCACGTTATTGGTATAGGTGGACGGCATCAGGCAATTGTATCCGCCGTATTCGTCACTGTACATCCTTTGAAACTCTCTACCTGTCCAGTCCCGTAAGGAGATGGGTATCCAGGATGCAGCCAGTTTCTCCCCATAATTGGGGCTGGCCATATTGAACTCAGCACCCAGATCGTTGTTTACAAATCCTACCACCCGGCCCGATTTGGGCACATCGGTCATCAGGTAGAAATCCGCCGCAGCGTTGCGGGATTGGAATACGTTAATTTGTTTCATATTGCAGTCGGCAAGGATTTCTCCTGCCAGGGGGGCTTCCACTCCGGGAAACAGGGTCAGATAGTCAGGCACCACATAGGAAGGCCCCACACATACGGATGGATTCAGAAGGACCCCATTGTCCGCAGAGACTCTCAACGTACTGGGGACCCATTCCACCCCAAAATCCACGTTCTTGTCCTCTGACCTTGCAACGTCGTACATCCCCTGACCCGTCATGCTGTTAGGCGGCACCACTTCGGCAATATAGGTGTTATTTTCCAGGTCACCGAATGCATATCCGCCGTCAAATATCCCGGGCCTTACCTGGTTCCAGGTACCGAAGGAATCTGCGCATTCCTCAATTTCGATGCCGTGAATCACGGGAAGGTCCTGAATACACCCGCTCGGTTTATTGTCGTCCCAGCTGTCGGTGGTGGTGATTCGGATGGCATCGCCCCAGTTGAATTTGCCTACTTTCCCGCTGCGGTCCACATCTTCCGGACCCGGCGATCCGGTGTATCCCGAATAAGTGGGATCTGTCCACTGGAAGGGATAATTGTCCACATCCGCCAGTTGGATACCTGGCTTTGCCTTGTCCCATACTCCATTCAAATTATAGTCCGTATCTTCCGGGCCCGGTAACCCGGTATAAGCAGGATCGAAGGGCTTGGTCCATTGGTAGGGTGGGGCATCCACATCGGCCGGAAGGTCGTCAATCACACCGTCTTTATTGGAATCTTTATAGAGATTTACCTGCACTCTCGGTATCCCCGGTTCCCACGGTTCCGCAGTATCCAATCTAGGTTCATCCGACGCCCTGGTGGTGGCGTAATAGACGATCCCCGATATCCCGCCATTTTCACCATAACCATAATCTATCTTGCCCCAATTAATCTCATTATACTGGCCCAGAAAGGTCTGAGTAGCCTGGGTCAGGATTTCCCCCGTCTCTGTGCGTGACAAGTTATTTCCCGTATTGGGGTTGATGATGTCGGCGGTAGGTGGGTGCCCTTCGCTCTGGGGCTGGGGGAACAGTTGATCCCGTGAAGGCCAATCCCAGCCCTCATCGGGAAAGACCTCTCCACCGTAGTCCGCCACGGAGGTGATTCCCGTGGCCTTGAATCTGAGAAAGTCTACTTCCAATACCAGCCATTTGAAGAAAGGAAAGACTTCTGAAAAGGAGTATTCACCCATCTCGTTGGTGGCGGTGCCCTGGTAGATAGTACCGTCCCGGAAACGGAGGGTCAAGGCCTGTTCTGCTAATCCCGGCTCATCAGGATCAGGAAAGCCGCTCTGGTTGCTGTCGTAAAAGACCTTCCCGTCAATGTGACCGAACCACTGATAGACCAGGATGTTACCCAGATTAATGGCTTCACCCTCATGGACCGTCACATTCCTGAAACCAAAGAGCATATCCAGAGGCTCATCCCAATTGACCAGGATATAGGAGCCTGCAGGCACGTTGTTGATCTTGAAATAGCCCGTTTTTGGATCGCACTGGGCCGCATAGAGGCCGGCCGGGGCCAGTTCCGGTTGCGCATTAGAATCGTTCAACCCGACCCATGCATACGGCACCGGGGGCCCTGGGAAAAATCCCTGAAGAGTAGGGGGTCTGGAAAAATGATTGACACGAAAGGTCCCCTCGATGGTCCCGGTCCCTTCGGGTGGCGTGACATTCCAGGGGAGCATGTTCAGGGTTTGGCCTTTGAATTCCGAACTGGCCGGACTCAATTTCACAAAGCCGAAAATCGCATGCCAGGTACCGGCGCCAAAACCCTCTACAAATGCCCTGGGTTCATTGGGCTTGACCCAGGCATCAATGGTGGGGGTCCCCTCTATGGTGGTGGTCTGCGTCCAGGTCATGTTCATGCCGGCGTCATCTGTAACGGGGGGGATAACCCTGATACCATATTTACCGGGAACGATGTATTTTACCAGGGCCTCACCCACTATTAGATTATAGGGGTTTGCCCTGGGGTTGTAGTCTGGATGATCCGGGTTCCTGGCCCTGTCATAATCGTATTGTGTGAGGGTTCTTATGACGCCATTCCCAAGGGTTTCGACCACGGGGACCCCTTCATCGTCTAACTTAATGGTGCCGTCCGCATTCTCTTCATAAACGGTCCCGAGGGGATTGCCGTAGGCATCATAAAACAGTTGTCCGCCGTAATCATAGAGAAAGGCGCCGGCCCCGCCTAAACCCGATTCACTGGGATCAGGACCGTCGTTGATCAGGTTGTGGTCCAGGAATGCATAAATGGAGATCTGGGCTGTGGGCCACGGGAGGGCATCGACCACCACGTTCACGGTTTCCTGCCCCACTGCGACGGTGGTTCCGGCCATTCCATACCCTTCCGAGGGAAGGACAGATACGTAAAATCTTTTGTCCAGAAGCGACGCGGGGATATCCACCACCACAGAAGAAGTGTCAGATGTTCCGCGGGACAACACCGGGGCGTAACTGTTATGGATAGTGTTGCTGATACTGTCGGCAACGTTGGCGCCGGGCACTGTCAGATTGGTATTGTCTTCCTCTAGAAGCCAGCGAAAAGACTCCACCGGTTCCCCATCTGATCCCGTCACATTGAGGGTAAAGGCCCCGGCATTGGTCACAAATACCGCACCAAGGCACAAAACAAACGCGAAAAGAAGAAATCTCTGGAAGGTATCCGGCCTGTTTTGTGTTCTGAGCTTCTTCCGCCTCATGGCAATTCTCCTTTTTTACATAGTGTTCAGTTTATGGCTGACTTCAAGGTTGGTTAGCCTGCCTTTTTGTCGTAATTAGGTACACAATATGAACGACGGCCCCTGTTTTCAATGGGGGACAATACCGTATTTTGACTTCCAAAACAGAGTAGGGCTACAATAAAGGCCTCGAACCGTTGTATCTTTGAACCTCTACTGTCTTAATTGTTACCGTCTCCAGCCAACTTGTTTTCGTGGCAGAGGCCACAATGGATCTCGGAACCTTTGGGAATATTGACCGTGCCCACATCGTCCACGGAGAAGCTTCTGTCCGCAGCAGCCTTGGAAATCACTGTCCCATCACCTACGATACCATGGCATGCCTGACAGGTCTGCGAGGACTTTTCAAAGAAATCCTCGTGGCCATCGACCCATGCCTGGCTGTTCACGTTATGCATACCGTGGGGGCCGTCCAGAGTAAGGGACAAACCGGTCCCGTGGCAGGCCGTGCATTCCACGATCATGCCGTCATGGCCCTGAATCGTTGTTGCGGTAAGATTGTCGTTGGCCTCACGGCTGGGCCAGACGGCATGGGGACTGCCATGGCACGACTCGCAGGCAACACCGTTATGTCCCAAGCTGTTTCGATAAAGGGTGTCCGTCTGTTCTGCGAACCGCTTGTTTTCGGCGATGATGAACGTGGCCACATTGGGGCTGTCGGTGTAAGTACTCCTTCCGATGATCTGGTCCCCTGTATTGCTCAGGGCATCCCCGGTATGACACGATTCGCACCTTGGAAGATCGGTCCAGGGCTGGCGACCTGCCTGGCCCACCGCGTAAAGATTTCCGTGGCAGTTCATACAATCCAGTCCGGCTGTCTCCATGGCGCCCCTGGCGCATTTTGTTTTCTCCCCCGGGTGACAATAAAAACAATTATTTCCGCTGGGTGGCGGGGTCAGTATCCGGGACGCATGGAAGCCGTGGGTGGCCCGGGACATGTTTTTGTTGATCAGCTGTGGGCCTACCGGTCCTGTTTGCGCAAGATCCAGTGCCGCGGAGTAATGGCACGAGGCACACAGCACCGGTGTGCTGTTTACCAAATCCGTACCCGCTCTGTAATCGTGAAGGATCAGGATGTTCTCTTTGTATTGAACCGTTAAATCCGTGCTGTCGCTCCATTGAATCTGCGCCAGGCTGGCGGCCTCATTTCCCGTGTCGTGACAAGCTCCGCAGGCCATCTCATCCGATGCGGGAACCACCACGGGAAGTGAAGCAAGGACGGTTGAATCGCTCTTATCGACAGCCTGGGCTATCATCAATGGATATGGATTCCTCTTTGCATTGTCGTCTACTTCCGTAATGGGGATTCCTTCTGCTGAAAACCAGGTGGGAAGAGTACTTTTCGAGTGAAAGGGTTGGGGCGCATTTCCGGCGCCTGGCATCTTTGCCCCCAGAAGTCCTTCGTCTACTGCTGGGTCCAGTCCGAAAAGCGGCAACACATAGTCCCAGAAATTGGTTTTTCCAATGCTCGAGGTGTTAATGGATCCGGTGCTGTCAGCCATGGCCTTGTAGGTGACGCCCACAGTGGACCCTGAAATTTCAGGAGAAGACCCTTCCTTGATGACCTGTGCGTGAAGAACATTAAAGAGGGGAAGAATGCTGAATACGGAAAAGTCCGAATCATAACAGTGCATGCCGAGATCGTTGAAGGCAAATACCTGGTAGCCTTGGGATCCCTGTTGAGGGATTTTGATTTCTTCAATATTGGAATAGGCGCTCAAGCCGGTGCTGTCAAAGGACTGTACTGCCGCATAATAGGCATCGCCGGGATTAAGATTGCCGGAGACCATGTTTATGTCGCCCATATTGACGGTGACGATAGAACCCACCCCCGTATAGGGGATAGGGGCAATGGAAACGAAATAGTCTGTGGCGCCTTCCACGGCACTCCAGGAAATGGTCAATCTGGTTCCGGCAACGACAGAGCTGAGAACCGGAGGAGCAGGTAAGGCCAGTGCTGTGCCTGAAAAAGTTGTTAATAAGACAATGGCGATCATTCCCAAAAGATATCTCATTCGTCTCATTTTCTCCTCCTTAATATTTAGAAGTTGTTCGATAAAAGCATACCAGCAGGGCAAATGCCGGTCAGGATCGTGGACGTAATAACTTTCGTAAGTAGGCGCATAGATTTGGGTCAGGTTCGGAGTCTTCGCTTACCTGTTCGATATGGGATCACAAAAGCTGAAGTATGTCGCTATTTCAATGTTTTTGTGATTTCATATCGGGCGAAAATGGTCTGAAGTTATGATGTATAGTTGAGGAAGTTATTGCGTCCACGATCCTTAAAAACAGTAGCTGATGCCCAGGCTCAAAGCCGTACGGCTGATAAATGTGCCCTGAAGGTTCGCCTTGAAGTGCTCTCCCATATCGAAATCCATGCCCACCAGGGCACTGAAATTGTCTTCATTTGAGAAAGATGAATCATAATTCACCGACCCGATGTTGGGATCTTGATTGTTCCACTGTCCGTCAAAGCTGGCCTCAGACCAGCTGAAACCCGCACCCACATAAGGTGTGAAAAACCCGATGGTCCAGTAAGCAGTGGCTACAGCATCCACCTGCCAGTAATCGAGATTATCGTCCGTGTTCCAGCCAAGTTGACTGGATGTCTCGCCGGTTTCCTGATTCCGCCAGTCCTTGACTTCCCGGTTGTCGTAGCGCAGATACTGTGCTCCAATTTCCACCCCGAAGCCATTATCCAGCTCAAGAGGCTTCCCCTTCGCCCCCACGGCCCACACAAAATTGCTTTCCAGGTTCCCTTTCCAGTCATTGCCCGCCTGTTTGTCGAGCCATGTTCCGCCATCAGCCATACCTAGCCTGGCAAAAAGGTTTATCTGGTCAATGAGCCCATAGGTGATGGTTGCCATGTAGATCCCATCATCCTCAAATTCGGCGCCTTTCCTACTGGTGTCACTGGTGCCGTTCGAAAAGCTTCTCTTCAGGTCGTAATCCGAAAAACTCTGCTTGATAACAACGGTACCCTGAAGGCCTAAATCAATCTGGCCTTTTTTGATAAGTTTAGCTGGATTTCCCAACTCCTGAGCAGATGCAATATTTGCAATGAAAACCACGATAGCTACCAACGTGAAAGCCAACAACCTTTTCATGCTTCTTCCTCCCTTATGAGCAGTTAATAGTAGGCCATTTCAATAAAGCACAAATCCATTATATATTTTACACGAAACAAAAAATGTGGTAAATGGGGTCAATACTGTATTTTACGTTCATAAAAGGTGTACCTTGCTCTGGTGGGACCGAATGTTTTTCTTTGCTCGGCCCCATTTCATGGACCCCACGATGAAAAAACCATACCGTCTGGTAATCGCAGAAGATCATACCATCCTTAGAGAAGGATTGACAGCGCTTATTCGCTCTGATTCAGAACTTGAAGTTATTGGGGAGGCCAGAGACGGTAGGGATGCCGTTCACTGTGTTGAAAAACTCCACCCTGATCTTGTTCTAATGGACCTGTCCATGCCCAAAATGCACGGTTTGGAGGCCATCAAAGAAATAAAGAGTCGATTCCCTGACACGAGGGTGCTCACCCTTACGGTTCATAAAACCGAGGAATATGTTTATGCGGCCCTCCGGGCGGGGGCGGACGGATATGTGCTTAAAGATGCCACCCATGCCGAACTATCCCTGGCCATTAAAAATATTCTGAAAGGCAACCGTTATCTGAGTCCTTCCATATCAGCGAAGGTTATAGAAGGTTATCTGGAGGGGACAAAGGCACCCGTGGAGAACTCAGCATGGGATGATACGCTTACCCAGAGGGAGCGCGAGATACTCAAACTCATCGCCGAGGGCCACAAAAACAAAGAGATTGCCGGGATGCTCTACATAAGCCCGAAGACCGTTGAAAAACACCGGTCCAACCTTATGCAGAAGCTGGATCTTCACAATGTGGCAGCTATAACGGCCTATGCCATAGAAAAAGGGCTTGTTGAACGGTGAAACTCCGCCGGGCAGGGGAGCGACACTGCGATGTGGGTACCTCTGGCGGAAGAAGATTCCATTTCAAAAAACCCACCTGACAAAATAGCTCGCTCTTTCATGCTGGTTAAGCCGAGCCCGGGGGTAGATTCTTGTGGTTTTAATGCGGTCTTCATATCGAATCCACGCCCGTTATCTTCGATCAACAGGTCTATCCATTCGCCTCTTTTTTTAAGAACCACATGCACCAGATCGGCTTGGCTGTGTTTGGCAATATTGTTGAACGCCTCCTGCAATATCCTGAAAATGGGAGTCTTGAGTTCAAGAGGGACCTCTTCTTCTTTCAGAAGGATCTCCTTCTCAACTCGAATGCGCCCATAGATTTTCATGAACTCCCGGGAGAACCAGGAAATAGTTGCCACGATACCGAGATCGTCCAGAATCGGAGGCCTCAGATTCTTGCAGATCGTACGCACTTCTTCAACGGCGTCCTGAATCATGGCAACTACCGAGCCCAGGGCCTGGGAACACGCAAGTGTTTCTCTCCCTTTCAGTTCTTTCAGTCCGGTTTCAACTTGAAATTTAACGGCGCTCAGGGTTTGTCCTATGCCATCATGGAGTTCCAGGGCAATGTGTCTTCTTTCTTCTTCCTGAGAGGTCAAAAGTTGTGTGCTAAGCCGGCGAAGCTGTTCCTCGGATTGTTGAAGGGCATTTTCGGTTGTCTTGTGTTTGCCGATTTCTTTGGATAGACTGATGTTGGTTTCTGTTAGTTTTGCCGTCCTTTCATGAACCCTCTTTTCCAGTTCATCCCGGGTTCTGCGAAGCCTGTCCTCTATCTGTTTATACCGGGTAAAATCTCTCAGGATAACCATTTTATCAACCCGTCCATCCAGATGGAAAATGGGGCATTGGGCCACATTGTAGAAATGCCCGTCAGCTGGGCTCACTACTTCATATTCGGCGTATTCTCCCCTCTGTATCTTATCGTTCACACACCAGGGGCAAATGCTTTCCTGGTGATGAATCCCTTTATGGCAAAGGTCTCCGATGGCATCACTGCCTGACCTTCTGATCATGGCCGGGTTCATGTAAATGATTCGATAGTCTGCGGAACATATGTAAACGGGATCGTGCATCGCCTCCATCATCAAACGGTATTTCTTTTCTTGCTCCCGGAGAGCGTTGAGAACACGGCTGCGCTCCTGGATTTGCTTGTCCATGGGTCGGTATAAAAAAAAATAGAAACCCGGTGACAGCAGGACGACAAGGAAGCAGGAATCAAGGAAGATTTGTCCCCAGAAAGGGGGGTGAAACAGAAAGGAAATCAAGGCCATCACTAAGGCCTCACAAAGAAAAACAAACAGGATAAAGATGCCCACCCTGAAAATATTTGATTTTCTATTTAGAAAATTTTTTTCCATGGTAAAATAAGGGAGTTTTTAAAATTTAAGTTCCCGAAGGGGTTGAAGGATACGAGCATACCTCTGCTCATCTTATAGCAGAGGCAACGAACCTTCACAACTACGAAATCTCCGGCGAAATGTGCCAGGAATTATTTTTGAACTTTACACAAGTCGCGACGTGTGTAATAAGCCACAATAATTTACTGTTTTGGTGCCCTAAATGCTGCCTGCATTATTGCTGCTATTGGCCGAAATGACGATTAAAACCCCATTTCAACATCCCTGTCTAAACATGCAAAGAAGGAGCAAATCCATGGAAGTTCAAAGACCTGATACTCAAACCGAGGAACTCTTGAAGCGACTGGCCGCAAGGGGTGCGCCCGCCGTTACGGAGCTTACCCCTGAAGAAGCCAGAGTCGCGCGAAACCCCCTTTTCGTAGAATTAGGCGGTTCTCCGGAAGATGTAGCCGAGGTTCGGGACCAAAGCATTCCTGGTCCGGCTGGTGATATTCCCATTCGCATATATACGCCTCAAGGATCCGGAAATTTCCCCATCCTGGTTTATTTTCACGGCGGAGGCTGGGTCATCGGGAACCTGGATACCCATGACAGTCTCTGCAGAGGTTTGGCCAATGAAGCTTCCTGCGTGGTAGTGGCAGTGGACTATGGATTGTCACCGGAAAGGAAGTTTCCCGGACCCTTGGAAGATGGCTACGAAGCGACAAAATGGGTAGCAGAACATGCCCGAGAGTTTCGTGGAGACCCTACCCGAATAGCTGTGGGAGGCGACAGTGCGGGGGGCAATATGGCAACGGTGGTGTGTCTTATGGCAAGGGATAAGGAAGGGCCGTCTCTCATTCATCAGTTGCTTATTTACCCGGCGGTAGACCTGCTTTCCATGGATACTGCATCTTATCGAGATCATGGAGAAGGCTATTTACTCACAGCTGAGGGAATGGCCTACTATCGGGATCACTACCTCCGAAACGAAGATGACCGGAAAAATCCCTATGCGTCGCCCATTTTAGAGAAGGATCTGAGCCGTCTGCCCCCGGCCACTGTGGTCACTC
>Ga0208901_1000206_pt1 | contig 38917 bp, 32 predicted proteins | sample AntAceMetag02UKF_FD_184764 | JGI IMG/M metagenome (GOLD analysis project Ga0208901, IMG submission 184764) | Saline lake microbial communities from Ace Lake, Antarctica - Antarctic Ace Lake Metagenome 02UKF (SPAdes) (version 2) | ecosystem: Environmental > Aquatic > Non-marine Saline and...
GACAAAATAACAGCGTCGCTACGCTCCGATACTCGTGTCCGGAATCACTGGACTGAGTGTCCGCTTTCCCGTGGACTGACTGTCCGGTTTCGACTGGACTGGGTGTCCGGATTCAGTGGAATACGCACCTGAACACCCTTGATAAATAAACAGAAATCTAGAGCTTATGTTACCATTGGCAATTTAAGGATAGTTTTGACTTCAAGACTCTCTTGACTCTATTTATTACAGCTACTTTTTCTTGTCTTCAGAGACATAGAGAGACACATCTTTTGTTTTCAGCAAAGCCTGGAAATTCTTAGAGGGCGTTTTGTCGGTGAAGATAGCATCAATTTTTGAGAGATCATTGATTTTTACCATGGCATTCCGGGTGAATTTAGTATGGTCTGTAACGAGAAAGACGTGATGGGAGTTCTTTATGATTTCACGTGTCACCTGGACTTCATGATAATCGTAGTCGAATAGAGTTCCTTCTTCGTCAATGCCCGATGCGCCAATAATACCTATATCAACCTTAAATTGGCGCACAAAATCCATAGTAGCTTCTCCAGTTATACCCTTGTCTCCCTTCCTTACCATTCCGCCAGCAACAATGACCTGACATTCTTTATTATTACTCATACTGACAGCTACATTGAGATTGTTAGTGATAACCCGCAGATTTTTATGGTTGGCAAGGGCAGCGGCTACCTCTTCAGTTGTGGTTCCTAGGTTTATGAATAAGGATGCATGGTCAGGTATTTTTTCGGCGACCATTTCTGCAATACGCTTTTTCTCTTCACTCATGATGCTCTTGCGAGTGGAGTAGTCGACATTTTGTACGCTGGATGAACTACTTGCTCCTCCATGATGACGCTGAAGGAGCTTGTGGCCACACATATGATTGATATCTCGTCGAATGGTCTGGGGCGTGACATTAAAATGAATCGCGAGAGAGTCAATGGTCGCAAACCCTTTTTCGTCTACCATGGTAAGGATTTCTCGTTGTCTTCTTGAAAAACTGTCCAGGTTGAAACTGGATGGTCTACTTCCTGTATTGCTCATTGAATTATCCAAAAAAATTTGATCCGATGTTCGAATCCGAAAAACACAGACAGATTACCTGCGATAATAATATAGCAATGTACCAATATTCTGGCTGGAAAGGTTAATACCTAGGGCTTTGGTGGGAAAGATGTTCATTTTATCAGAGTTCTTTTCCTAAAACAAGACAAATTTACCCTTGCTGACACAGCTTCTTTCTCTGGAAGTACTCTGGATAGACATGTTTTTTTATGTTGGTTCACGCTGTAACATGCTGAGTTTAAGTGTCTTTATTGTGCGGATGTTCGAGATGCGTCGTGCTCTGTTCACAGTCGAAACGTAGGGTGGGGATCTGAAATGTCATGTACTTGTGGCAACGTTTGCCAGATCTTCCACCAGAGAAATTATAATGGCCAAAAAATATGTACTCGCAATTGATCAAGGATCCACAAGTTCGCGTACAATAATCTTAAATAAGCCAAGGTTAACAGGGCTGGGTGGTGGGCGAAGGGGAGTCTTTGTGGTTAGTGTCCAGCAGTGGGTACAGCTCTACAGAACAACAAAAGCTAATGCAATGTCCCATGGTTTAGATGGGTGACCTTTTGATGTTGCTGCTTTGTTGGGAATATTATAGGGTATTTTTAGGAGTTATGGGGGAATATGGATGGCTTGTGTTTGTACCATCTATTCTGCCGGAAATCGAGGTACATGAAGGCCACTAAAACATCTGGCAGTGCTGTTTTTAGTTCGCCTTGGAGTCAACTCTGGAGTCAATACTGCTTATTCGGAAATCAACCGCCACGGTGCTAGTTGGTAACGCACCCAGTATTTAAATAATTTTTACGGCTGTTGCAATTGCTGCAGCAACCATAATATAAAGACAAAAAACATATTAAGGAGAGCATTATGAACATCAAAAAATCTCTTTCTGTCCTTTGTGCAGGCATTATCCTGTCTGTGGGCACCCAGAGTATGGCAGCCGATGACTATAAGTTAACTTTGAAACTGAGCCACGTTTTCAGCCCTGCAGAGCAACTCACCAAGTCCATGGATCTGGTTTCAGAAGCAATCCTGGAGAAAACTGGTGGAGCAATCAACATCCAGACTTTCCCTCAGGCACAGCTGCCCGCCTACAAAGAAGGTGTTGAGCAGGTCGTTCGCGGCGCAAATTTCATCTCAGTCGAAGATCCTTCCTTTATCGGTGACTACGTTCCAGATTTCAAGGCTCTCTACGCACCGATGCTTTACCGTAGTTTTGATGAGTACGTAAAGATCACCAAAACTCAGCTGGTAGCGGATATGGTGGCCAAGGCTGAAGCACAGGGAATCAAGATTCTCGCTCTTGACTATATCTACGGATTCAGAAATCTGATCACCCAGAAGGTCATCAAGACCCCTGCCGACTTAAAAGGTATGAAGATCAGAACTCCAGGCTCAAAATCCTATATCGACACCCTCACTGCAATGGGTGCTTCAGCAACTCCTCTGCCATGGGGCGAGACTATGTCCGCCGTGCAGCAAGGTGTCGTGGATGGACTTGAAGGATCTGAGTTCACCAATATCGGAACCAAGGTATATGAAGGCCCTGCCAAACACGTTGCCAAAACACATCATATCCTCGGAACCTGTGGTGTTTATATTTCCATCAAGGTTTGGAACGAGATTCCTGCGAACTACCAGGCAATCATCCAGGATGAGTTCAGCAAGGGAGCAAATCACATGGTTGAACTGCTCAAGTCTCAGCATGGTGGTGTTGTAAAAGAACTCGAGTCCTTCGGCGTGAAGTTCAATGAAGTGGACGGCGATGCATTCCGTAGTGCTCTTGCACCACTCTACGAAGAACAGGATGGTATGACTCCTGGCGTTTTCAAGGCACTCTTCTCAGAGCTTGACTCCATGAGATAAACTGACCTGCCCGAACATTTCATAAACAAATGTTCGGGCTCAAAGAGCTTCGAAAACTCTATTTTTATTGCACCAATTTTGAGAGCAATGCCGACTACTACACCTAAACAACTTCTTTACAATTTCGACCTGATCCTCAGTGGTTTTTTTCTCTGTATCACGGTCTTGGTTGTTATCGTCAATGTCGCTCTCAGATACCTTTTCCACGGTGGCATTTTCTGGGCTGAAGAAGTGGCCACAACCTCCTTTATCTGGAGTGTTTTTATTGGTTCTGCTGCTGCCTACCGTCATAAAATGCACATTGGTATTGATCTTGTTTCAAAATTCGGCCCTGCAAGATGGCGTTCATTTATTGCAGTGCTCATCGATGTAATGATGCTTGTTATCAACGGCTATATCGTTTATCTCAGCATCTTTTTTATGAGCGCAAATAAACTCAAACGAACACCGGTCTTAGATATCCCTGCTTTTTATGTCAACCTGGCATTGACTGTTGGTTTTACCCTGATGGTTATATATGCCCTGGGATTTCTCTACCGAGACCTTCATATATTGTTTGGATCACAAGACGACTAGCTCATATTTGTTATAAACTGACGACAAATGTGGGATAATTACCGGAAAGTATAGGACGAAGTACAGAAGTTTGTCTTGTCCTCACTTCGCCAAAAGGCATTACAACTCACTTAAAATAAAGTTATGTCAACATTTCCTGTCATCGTCGTAATGGGGCTTTATTTCACCAGTATTCCGATTGCTTTTGCTCTTTTGGCTGCAGGGCTTGCCTACTTTACCTTTGGCGATGCGGGCACGCCACCGGATCTGATTTTACAGAAATTTATCACCTCGGCCTCTTCTTTTCCCCTCCTTGCCGTACCATTTTTTATTATGGCGGGTGAGATCATGAACTACTCTGGTATCAGTTCAAATCTTATGAAAATGGCCGAGGTACTTACAGGCCACTTACGGGGTGGTCTGGCCCAGGTCAATGTACTACTCTCGACCCTTATGGGTGGTATATCCGGATCTGCCAATGCTGATGCAGCCATGCAGTCAAAGATTATGGTTCCCCAGATGACTCAACGTGGTTACAGCGCCCCCTTTTCAACAGCTATCACTGCGGCATCTTCTGCTATTGCACCGGTAATTCCCCCTGGAATCAACCTTATTATCTATGCACTCATTGCCCAGGTATCGGTGGCGAAGATGTTTATCGCCGGATATACCCCAGGACTTCTCATGTGTCTTGGATTGATGTTGACTGTCAATTTCATCGCCAAGAAAAGAGATTACAAACCGTCACGGGAAAAGATGGCTTCTGGAAGTGAGATCTTCAAGCAGTTCAAGCAGTCAATCTGGGGCCTGCTTCTCCCCTTTGGCATTATCTTCGGTATCCGCTTTGGTATCTTTACTCCCACTGAAGCAGGCGCGATGGCCGTGCTGTTCTGTATTGTTATTGGTGTCTTTCTCTATAAGGAATTGAAATGGGAACATGCCCCCATTATCCTTAAAAACACCATCCTCTCCACAAGCTCAGTCATGTTGATTATTATTGCGGCATCCGTTTTTGGCCAATATATGAGCTGGGAACGCATCCCACATCAGCTTACAAAAAGTATACTGGCTATTTCAGATTCTCCGTGGATTATCCTGATTGTGATCAATATCCTGCTTCTTGTACTTGGCATGTTCCTCGAAGGCGGAGCCCTGTTGATTATTGTCGCACCTCTTCTTGTACCACTTGTCACAACGATGAATATTGATCTGGTCCACTTCGGCGTGATAATGATCGTTAATATTATGATCGGAGGCGTAACACCGCCCTTTGGCTCGATGATGTTCACCACCTGTGCCATAACAGGGGTGACTGTTGGCGAGTTTGTCATGGAAATATGGCCATTTATCCTTGCTTTACTTCTGGTACTCGTGGTCGTAACCTATATACCTATAGTGGTAATGTTTCTTCCTAACCTCTTATAAAAAAGGATGCCTCGTGATTCTTATAGGACACCGGGGATGTGCCTATCCCGGTTATAACCAGAATACCATTCGCGCCTTTGAAAAAGTGACTCAGGAGGGAGTACCTGGTATTGAATTTGATGTGCAGTTATGTGGAGATGGCCAGCTAGTAGTGGTCCACAACCTTGACCTTGAAGAGGTCTCAAACGGTAAAGGTAAGGTTTCCAGTACCGATTCCATTCTGCTTAAAACCCTCTACGCAGGAGATCCTGCCAGGGGAAAGGACCGCATTCCATTTTTAGCCGAAGTGCTCGAATTTTTTGCCTCACTTGATCCGCAGATTCGCCCATTCATGTACTTGGAACTTAAAGGAGACGGTACTGGTAAACCAGTAGGTGAAATGGTTGAACAATTCGTTGCAGATGAGAAGTTGCTCCCTTCCAACGTACTTGTGAGTTCTTATAATTGGCAGGAACTTGTGAATATCCGTAAGATTATCCCGACACTTAAAATAGCCCTGCTCGACGGCGCCATACGACGTACAGTGCTCCTTAAAAAAGGAGGAATTATAGCAAAATCCTATTTTGAGCAGATTTTCGCCTTTGGCTCTGAACAGTACATGATCCCTCGCTTTGCCACTTCCGCGGAAAATCTAGCGCTGCTTAACAAAGAATGTCCAGATCCACAACTACGCAAGATTTTTGCTGATGAAATAGCAACATGCTTGTCCGGTGGGTATTATAACGACGAACTACTAGACACGGCTTGCAAGATGAATGCTACATCTGTTAACCTCTGGTATCGCACAGTTACGCAAGAGTTTATCGATAAAGCTCATAGCAGAGGGCTAGCTGCGCTAGTCTATACTGTAAATAACCCGGATGAATTACAGGCGCTAGCGCTTATGGGGGTGGATGGTATTTTTACTGATTATTACTCTGAGTCTGCTTCTTTGCTTGCTGGTCTGAGTAATCCTAACTCGTAAAACAAAACGCTTTCCCCAATGAAGTTCGTGCTATACTTGATTGGAATGAAAGTTGAAAGTCTCTCTGAACCTGTTCTGAAGGTCTCTTCTTAATTATATAGACACCCTTTATGCCGATATTTTGGTGTAATATATTATATGGCATTTGCAATCCCATCATACGTAAGATAAGCTCTCCCGTTCATGCACAAATTCATAGACAGGTCACACCATGAACATAAGTTGTTTGTGGTGATCTGAAATTTTGAGTAACGTTCCTCAAAAACTAACGTAAACTTGCAATAAAAAATAACTTGGAGTTCAAATGATACCAACAGTTCGCGATATTGCCAAGGCCGCGGGCGTCAGTCTTGCGACCGTGGACCGTGTGCTGAACAACCGTCCTGGGGTACGGAAAGCAACCTACGACAAGGTGCAGCAAGCAATCAAGAAGATTGGATATGTCCGTGATATCTCGGCTGCCAATCTGGCACGGCGCAAAGTATATCGATTCGTTTTTTTATTACCGGATAGCCCGGGGCCATTTGTCTCAAGCATACGTGATAGCCTACATAAAGTGAAAGCGACCCAGATTGCTGATCGAACCCAAGTTGTAGTCCGCTCGATACCGATTAATGATCCTCACGAGACAGCGAGGATGATGGACCGATTTGCCCCGGAAGATATTGATGGGGTAGCTGTTATGGCACAGGAAACGCCACAGGTTCGCGATGCGATGGTTCGACTGCGTGATCGGAATATTGCAGTGGTGGCATTTGTTTCTGGACAACCGCATGTTGCGCAGGACCACTTTGTCGGTATTGACAACGTTGCTGCCGGGCGTACGGCGGCAATGTTGATGGGCCGCTTTTTATGTCGCGACAAAGCAAAAATATTAACGATTTCCCACTCGATGCTGGCCCGCGACAGTCTGGAACGCAGGTTCGGTTTCGATGCAGTCATGCGCGAGCAATTCCCGGGTGTAGAAGTGCTGCCGACTCTGGAAACTCATCGAGATCCGGTGAGAGTAGGAGAGGTCATCGCCCAATCCGTACGTGTACATCGTAATATTTCCGGGGTGTATTTACTTGTGTCTGCCAACACCGCTCTCCTTAAAGCTCTGCGTGAGGAAGGTCTTTTTTCAAGTGCTGTAACAATTGCTCATGAATTAACTTTGCATACAAAGGAATCGCTGCTCAACGGAGAAATTGATGCTGTGATTACCCAAAATGTTGGCCATTTGGTGCGCAGTGCCTTACGTGTTCTTCGTTCTAAGTGCGATGACATGAAGTTTGATCCGTCTCAGGAAAAAATTCGCATCGAAATTGTAACGCGGGAAAATATTCACTGACCGTTATTTGCTGATTGGAAATTGCTGAGAACATACTGTTTCAACTAATTATATTGCCGTAGACAAAGCAGAAATCGATTCAATTATCGTGGTAACCATGTGGAGATTTTTTTTAAAACCTTTACATGAGGTACGCACCTCATGTAAGGTCTGGTTAATATCCTAAACCGTTTCTTTGTGATTCGGTGGTTCAGATAATTTCACCAGATGGAGTTAATATGAAACTGAAGAAGTTTATTGCGTTGACAGCCATTGCGCTGACAAGTGTCTCTAGCTCGGCTGCGATGGCAGAAGACCTAACCCTTTGCTGGGCTTCCTGGGATCCGGCTAATGCGTTAGTCGAATTGAGTAAAGATTACGAAGCTAAAAGTGGCAACAAGATGACCTTTGAATTTGTGCCTTGGCCAAACTTCGCAGCTCGGATGCTGAATGAGCTGAACTCTGGTGGTAAATTATGCGATTTGTTGATTGGCGATAGCCAATGGGTTGGCGGGGCGGCAGAAAATGGTCAGTACCTTAAGCTTAACGATTTCTTTGAAAAAGAAGGAATCGACATGGCTGACTTCATTCCCGCAACCGTTGTGGGATATGCCGAATGGCCTAAGAATACACCGAATTACTGGGCGTTGCCGGCTTATGCTGACGTGGTGGGTTGGACCTATCGCAAAGACTGGTTCAGTCGACCAGAATTGCAAAAGGAATTTAAGGCCAAACATGGATATGATCTGGGCGTACCGGCTAGTTTGGAGCAGCTGAAAGACATCGCACAGTTCTTTCAGAAACGCAAGATTGATGGCAAAACAGTATATGGGGCAGCGATCTATACCGAACGAGGTTCGGAAGGTATCACCATGGGTGTTACTAATGCGCTTTATAACTACGGATTTGAATACGAGAACCCGAAAAAACCCTATGACATGACTGGTTTTGTCAATTCAGCAAACGCTGTAAAGGGGCTTGAATTTTATAAAGATCTTTATGACACTGGCACACCTCCCGGTTCGTCTGACTGGTATATGTCTGAAGATATCGACGCCTACAAATCCGGACAGGTCGCCATGCAGATGAATTTTGCCTTTGTATGGCCTGGCATGAACGCGGATCCAAATGTCGGCGGCGATCGCACCGGCTATTTTGCCAATCCTCCGGGCCCGGATGGCCAATTTGCCCAACTTGGTGGACAGGGACTCTCAGTGGTCGCTAATACTGAGCATATGGCTGCAGCCCTTGCTTATGTCAAGTGGTTTGCCCAACCGGAAATCCAAAAAAGCTGGACAGCGATGGGCGGGGCTTCAGCGCTGCGCGCTGTAGTAGAAGATCCCGCTTTCCCAACCAAACAGCCTTACAACCAGGCTTTTCTCAATTCGATGGCAATTGTAAAAGACTTTTGGGCCGAGCCTGCCTATGCCGACTTGATGCTGGCAATGCAGGATCGCATGCATAAGTACGTAATTGCAGGCCAGGGTACAGCCCAGGAAGCCCTTGACGGCTTACTCGAGGACTGGATAGAAACATTTGAGGATGAAGGTAAACTCTAGACCGTTTTTCTGAGCCAGTCCCTGTATAAGTAGGGGCTGGCTATTCTGCTATTTTCTCCGACTAAAGTCTGAAAGGATAAGTGATGTCTTTTTCACCAATGGAGCGTGCAGCGAAAGCCACACCGAAGCCTCTTGCCAAACGTATTGGTGGGATCTCCGATCGTGGCATTGCCTGGCTGTTTGTATCACCGACTATTTTTCTGCTGCTCGCGATCAATATTTTCCCATTGATCTGGACGATTTACCTTAGTTTTACAAATTATCGTGCCAATCGGATTGGTCGTGAAGTCAAATTTATCGGACTACGCAACTATGAGCGTATTCTGTCAGATTCGGATATCTGGCAAACTATGCAGGCCACTGCACATTTTTTGATTGGCACATTGTTTTTTCAGGTGCTTATCGGTTTTTCCCTAGCTTGGCTTATCAACCGAAAGTTCAAAGGAAATGATGTCTGGACCACGGTCATTGTTCTGCCAATGATGCTGTCGCCGGCTGTTGTTGGCAATTTTTGGAAATTTCTGTATCAACCACAAACCGGTCTGTTTAATTATGTTGTAACTTTTTTTACAGGTGGGGATCCGTCAAGTTTCAGCATGATTGGTGATGTGACTCTGGCTCCTTGGGCGATTATCATTGTTGATACCTGGATGTGGACACCGTTTGTTATGCTTATCTGCCTTGCTGGGTTGCGCTCGATCCCAGATTATCTGTATGAGGCTGCTTCGGTGGACCGTGCCAGTAAATGGCGGCAATTCTGGACAGTCACCATTCCGATGGTATTGCCATTTCTGATGTTGGCGGTACTGTTTCGAGGCATTGAAAATTTCAAAATGTTTGATTTAGTGGTGCAACTGACTGGTGGCGGCCCCGGCTCCATCACTGAGTTGACATCCATTAATCTTAAGCGTGAAGCGTTTGAAAAATGGCGAACAGGTTATGCCTCGGCCTATGCGGTAATTTTATTTGTGACCGTGTTTGGCCTGGCTTCGATCTATGTCAAGGCATTGAATAAGGTGAAAGAAAGATGAGTAATTTTTCCGTGACCACCCCGTCCAGCCGCCAAAAGTGGACTGCTGGCATATTAGTATCTTTATATGCGCTGATAACACTTATGCCATTGATATGGATCGTAATGACTGGCTTCAAATCCTCCTCAGATGCGATAGCCTACCCACCCAAAGTTATATTTACACCTAGTTTGGAAGGATACGTGAATCTCTTCACTTCCCAAACTCGATTGACACCGGAGCAGGTCGCTACCACGCCACCGCCTGACACATGGTATGACGAAGTAGTACGCAGTCATCAAATGGTGATTGTCGGGCCGTCGCGATTTGGCCAGCGGTTTCTGAACTCGGTGATTATCGGCTTTGGCTCAACGTTCCTTTCAGTGTCTCTCGGGACACTTGCAGCGTATGCTTTTTCGCGCTTTCGTGTGCCAATCAAAGAGGACCTGATGTTTTTCATCCTGTCCACTAGGATGATGCCGCCAATTGCGGCCGCAATTCCGATTTTCTTGATGTTCCGTGAATTGGGGCTGTCCGATACCAAACTTGGGATGATTCTGCTTTATACCGGAGTCAACTTGAGTCTTGCTGTATGGTTGCTCAAGGGATTCATCGATGAAATTCCATTTGAATATGAGGAGGCGGCATTGATTGATGGTTATACACGCTTTCAGGCATTTTGTAAGGTGGTGCTTCCACAGGCAGCAACCGGCATTGCTTCGACCGCAATTTTCTGTCTGATTTTTGCTTGGAACGAGTATGCCTTTGCGGTGTTGCTGACTAGTGGTAATGCCCAGACTGCTCCACCCTTTATTCCTACAATCATTGGATTTGGTGGATTAGATTGGCCGGCAGTAGCTGCTGGTACTACCATCTTTCTGCTGCCAATTACGATTTTCACCATTCTGTTGCGCAAACACTTGCTGCGCGGGATTACATTCGGGGCGGTGCGCAAATGATGACCTTCTTTTCAGGGCTTATGCGTTTGCGCCGCGGTCCATGGGAAATGCTTGCAACTATCCTAATCGCACTTGGTGTGGTGATGCTGATGCAGCCGTTTTTCCTCTTGGCCTACACCTATTCCTTTATTGTTACACTGGTTGGCACGGTGATGTTCATCGTTGTCAGCCATTTCCCGGAGTGAGTCATGGCTGAAATAATAATCGAAAACCTGCAAAAAGATTATGGCGATTTCACTGCTGTGCAGTCATCGTCTTTCAAGGTAAATGACGGCGAATTTTTTATGCTGCTGGGCCCGTCGGGATGTGGAAAAACTACCACGATGCGGATGATAGCTGGTTTGGAAATGCCCACCTCCGGACAAATCTATATTGATGGAGTAGACGTCTCAGGCAAACCAGCTGCCGAACGTGACATTGCTTTTGTATTTCAGATGTTTGCTCTATATCCACATCTGAATGTACGCAATAACATCATTTATCCTCTGAAAAGTGAAGGAATGCCTCGTGCGAAAATCAAGGAAAAACTGGCTGAAGTCAGTAAAATCCTGGGGATCGAGGATATCTTGAATCGCCCAGTGGGTGGGCTTTCAGGTGGTGACCGGCAACGGGTAGCACTGGGGCGGGCGATTGTGCGTGACCCCAAGGCGTTCTTGATGGATGAACCGCTTGGTGCGCTTGATGTTGAATTTCGTGAGCGTATGGCTCAAGAGCTCCGCGCACTTCATGACCGTATGAACGCCACCACCGTTTATGTAACCCATGATCAGTTGGAAGCAATGCAGATGGGCGATAAAATAGTAGTGATGAACCACGGGGTGATCGAGCAATTTGGTGCTCCACAGATCATTTATGACAAGCCGGCCACCATGTTTGTCGCCGATTTTATTGGTTCCCCGTCGATGAACTTTCTACGTTTTGCCGGTAAGGTAACGCCAAATGACACCAGTGTCTTGCTTGGCGATCATACTGTTCAGGTACCACGGCAATTGGAGGCTTATGAAGGTGACCTTGTACTGGGGATTCGACCGGAACACATCCTCTTGAGTGAGAATAGTGCTTATCGAGCTGAAGTGCTGGCAACTGAATATTTGGGTACCAATCAGATTATTACACTCAACACCGCAAATGGTCAGATTAAAGCTCGGATCAGTTCGGAGCAATCTGTAAATGCAGGTGAAACTGTGGGGCTAGAGTTTAGCTCCAGTCGTATTACCCTGTTTGAAGAACAGAGTGAAAAGGCCATTTTATCAGAGTTGAATGAGGGGGTACTTGAAAATGGCTGAAGTTAGTCTTGAAAATCTGTCAAAATCCTTTGGAGATACGATCGGTGTAGATAATGTCACGATGACGATTCCTGACGGAGCCTTTTTTGTGCTTCTCGGGCCAACGGGTGCTGGTAAAACCACTACTCTTCGGCTGATAGCTGGGCTGGAAAAACCCGACCAGGGAGACGTGCGCATTAATGGCGAATCTGTGCTTGACGTGAGTCCGGCGCATCGTGATGTGACTATGGTTTTTCAACAATATTCCCTCTATCCGCATCTGAGCGTGCGCGATAATCTAACGTTTCCCTTGCGCTCTCCATTATTGAAAACTCCACAAGCAGAGATTGATCGTAAGATCAAAGAAATAGCGGAAGTGTTGCATATCGAACACAAGCTCGACAATAAGGCGACTGAGCTTTCAGGTGGCGAAATGCAGCGGGTAGCCATCGGTCGCGCTTTGGTGCGAGACCCAAATATCTATCTCATGGACGAGCCTCTGTCCTCCCTCGATGCGAAGCTGCGTTCTGAATTACGGGTAGAGTTGAAGCGTATTCATAAAAACCTTGGTGCAACGCTGCTTTACGTCACCCATGACCAGATCGAAGCGATGAGCATGGCGACCCATATTGGAGTGCTGCAAGAGGGTAAACTCGTACAACTCGGTTCTCCGCGTGAAATTTATGCTAATCCAAACAGCCAATATGTTGCTGAACGACTTGGCTCGCCTCGTATAAATATATTACCAGCTGATCTGTTTGGCAGCGCACCTAAAGGCGCCAAGACCATCGGCCTGCGTCCCGAACATATTATGCTGGGCAGTGGTATTGAAGGCCATGTCAACCGGGTCGAGCATCTGGGTGACCATACTCGCCTGCAGATATCATTGGCCGGATATGATTTGGTTGCTGTGATGGACCCACATAACCCTGTCAATCAAGGCGATACCCTTCATATTTCTCCTAAAAACCAATTTTATTTTGATGCCAAAGGCATCCGAATTTCATAAGGAGCCACCCATGTCACAATTCATGAACAGTCGTGAAAATCTGGTTAACGAAGCTATCGATGGCGTATTGGCAATCTCAGACGGAAAGCTGACACGGCTTGATGGGTACCCCCATATTCGTGTCGTGTATCGTACCGATTGGGATAAGTCTAAAGTGGCATTGGTTTCGGGTGGAGGGGCAGGGCATGAACCTGCGCATGTGGGATTTATTGGCGAAGGAATGCTTACGGCGGCAGTTTCTGGCGGTGTATTTGCTTCACCCTCTGTGGATGCTGTGCTTGCAGGCATAATGGCTGTGACAGGTCCAGCGGGCTGCTTGTTGATCGTGAAAAACTATACGGGAGATCGTCTGAATTTTGGCCTTGCTGCCGAACGCGCACGGGCCTTTGGCCTTACGATTGAGATGGTAATTGTGGATGATGATATCGCATTACCTGATCTCCCGCAGGCGCGTGGCGTTGCCGGAACACTGTTTGTCCATAAAATTGCCGGTGCGCTGGCCGCGCAGGGTGAGTCCCTGGAAACCGTGGCAGAGGCGGCTCGCGAAGTCATTGATGGGGTGGTCTCTATTGGTATGTCGCTAGATACCTGCACTGTGCCTGGTTCGCCAAAGGAAGACAGGATCAAACCGGGTATGGCAGAGCTTGGCCTAGGAATTCACGGTGAGGCAGGAGTGGAGCAGGTTGCGTTCAGCAACGCTAAAGAGGCAATCGAACAGGTAGTGGAGCGTCTAAGTCCATATACTGGCAATGGACAGTATGTGGCTCTACTCAATAATCTGGGGGCAACCACTGCTCTTGAATTGTCGGTACTGGCGCGTGAGCTGACTCAATCGGTACTCAAGGATCGGCTACAGTGGATGGTCGGGCCGGCATCGATGATGACTTCACTCGATATGCACGGGTTCTCGGTCTCGTTGCTTCCGGTTACAGAATTATACATGGCTGCTCTGGCAGCGCCAGTTGGGCCAGCAGCCTGGCCAGGGGTTCACCCGGTGGGCTCTGTGCGTATTACACCGTTGCCCGATGGTCTTAGTCCGATTCGCCCAATGCCTTCCTTACACGATGATCACGCCTTATTTTTAACGAGGTGTTGCGATATTCTGATCACGCTGGAGACTCAATTAAATGCGCTTGACGCCAAATCAGGAGATGGTGATACTGGTTCAACTCTTGCGGAGGCAGCCCGAGCACTCAAAAAGTCACTTGATCGCCTGCCCCTTGCAGATCTCACTCAGCTGTACCGAGCTATTGGGCTGGAACTAAGCCAGACCATGGGTGGTTCAGTTGGGGTTTTATTAGCGATTTTCTTTGCGGCAACTGGTGATGCATCTGCTAGAGGCAGCAATATGATAGGTGCGCTTAAGTCAGGGCTCGATAGGGTGCGTGAAATTGGTGGAGCCAATCCAGGGGATCGCACTATGATTGATGCGCTTTTGCCTGCGCTCGACAACCTGCATTCGGGGCTGGCCTCGGCGGCCACAGCAGCTCGTAAAGGAGCGGATAGCACAGCCAATATAACTCGTGCCCGTGCGGGACGAGCCAGTTATCTTTCTGCTGAACAGCTTTTAGGGCATAATGACCCTGGTGCGGAGGCTATTGCGCAACTGTTTGAACAGCTGGTTATTGGTGCAACAGCCTAAACGTAACCGACTAATGATTTGCTTTTCCCAAGAATTTGTAAAATTTAATCGATTGAAAGCCATCGCCGCTATACGTAAGTTGTGTGTAAGGCGCTCAAATAGTTAGTCGCGCCATATAGTTAGTCGCGCCATATGGTGGAGAAGAGTTTGTTTTGATTCTCCCTGGCGCTGACTTCACTTCAGCCATGAAGATTGCTGGGAACGTACGCTGCTAAGCTCGGTTAAAATAAGAGATGTAGGTTGTTTTTAGATAGCGCATAAACTCGGCGAGATTACGCGTGGAGTTTCTAGCAGCAGGTGAAAGTGGTTGTCCATAAGGACAAAACCATGAAGAATAATAGTGTAGGGTTTTTGCCCGGTTTGGAGAATGTTCAGATACTGATAACGATCGTTATCGCTTGTGAAATAAATTTTCGCTCCTTTCCCCTATTGGTAACATGGTAAACGGTTCTTGGGTATTGAATGCGTAGTGGTCTTGCTATGTTCTGATGACATCAAGGGAGATGGTTGTGTCAAGGATAAAGATTTGACCCCTCCGTCCGTGCGGTACCAGCTGGATATTAGTCGGTTATTGGTTCAAAAAATCAAATGTACCTGCTCTGACCTCTGTATGGATATTGTCGCTTATCACAATCTTGCCATTGACGATAACTTTTGAGATTCCCGAGGGAAATCTACAAGGATCATCGTATGTCGCCATGTCACTGATGGTGTCAGGATTAAACAACACGGCATCTGCCTGGAATCCTTTTTTAATAAGACCTGCCTTTTTTAATTTAAGACGACGCGCAGGCAAGCCTGTCATCTTATAAATGGCTTCTTCCAGTAGTAATACCTTTCTTTCTCTAACAAAACGCCGAATCACCCGTGGAAAAGTCCCGTAGAGCCTGGGATGGGGACTCCCCTGTGAAAAACTACTGTCCGAACCCACCATGGTAAAGGGCAATTTGAGAAAGGCTGCCACAGTATCCTCATTCATAGTTTCGGATATAATTTTTACTGCGTCTCCCTCCTGTTCAATAAGATTAAGTACCAATTCAAAAGGATCTGTTTTTCTTTGCTTTGCTATTTCTGCAACTGTTCTTCCTTCAATGTTTTCTCCTTTCTTAGAATTGAATACAGAAATGGTAATTTTTTCCCAGCCTGCATTATGGTACATATTCTCCCAGTTGGGTATTCCGTATTGAATATCGTGGAGTATCTTTTTTCTAAGGATACTATTTTGCAAACGAGGAATCAGATGTTCAACCCCACCTTCAATCGCCCAGGGAGGTATCAGAGCCGTCAACGATGTTCTGGAAGAAAAATAGGGATATACGTCGCAGGTCAGATCGATACCCTTCTTTCTGGCGCTGTGTAATTTCTCAATAACTTGATCAACAAGTCTCCAGTTTTTATTACCGGTTATTTTAAGGTGTGAGATTTGGAGGGGGATTCCTGTCTGTTCTCCAATAGTGATGGCTTCATCAATAGCAGTAAGCACATCTTCTGCTTCATTGCGTATGTGGGAAGCATAAAAGCCTCCTTTTTGGGCAACAACATGGGCAAGTTGTATCAATTCTGGTGTTTTTGCAAAAATTCCAGGAGCGTAAATAAGTCCTGTAGACATTCCTACAGCACCTTGATCCATGGCTTCACCCAGAAGAGTTTTCATTTCTTCCATCTGGCTTTGACTTGGGGTTTTATCGGAAAACCCCATAACGGCAAATCGAATAGTCCCATGACCAACTAGTCCCATTACGTTATTGTAGAGTCCTTTGCCTTCAAGCAGCGCCCTGTAATCAGAAAACGAAAATTTCCCCTTGGGATTGAAGTGCTTTTCTATTGTATTCAATGCAGACTGGAAATCCGTCCGCATTGCTAGTGACTCTATAGGAGCAAGAGATACACCGCAGTTTCCAAAGAGCTCTCGCGTCACCCCCTGTTGTAATTTGATCTCTGAAAGTGAATCTTCCACCCAAAAATCATCGGAATGGCAGTGAATATCGATAAATCCAGGGGCCAGAACTAAGCCGTCGCCCTGGATTATTTCCGTAGCATTTGCCGCCCCAATAGATGGTTCAATAGAAATGAATTTTCCATTTTTTATGGCCACATCTCCACTCCATCCGGGGGTTCCTGTCCCGTCAATAATGGTGGCCTGCTTTATTATCAAATCAAAGATTTTTTAACCTCATCTGCAATAGAATCGTAAAACCATAAAACTTTTTCCCACCTCTTTCTGATATTCCATCTACGCACACTGACAAATTTATTCTTGACTCGCAACAATGAACTCGTTAATGTACGCATTGGTGCGTTCATTACCATGCGATACGTAAAAGGACAAGAATTTATGAAAAAAGAAAATCTGGAAGAAATTGCCTACAATGCAATCATGAAATTGATTGTGAGTAATCATTTCCTACCAGGTGAATTTTTGCTGGAAACCGAACTGACAGCTCTTTTAAATCTGAACAGCAGGACCCCCGTCCACCACGCCCTAGGACAGCTTGTCGCAAAAGGATTTTTAGACAAGAAAAAGAAAAAAGGGTGCTTTATTCCTCTGCCCACCCCTGAAGATGCGGAGCATGTCTTTTTTGCCCGTGAAAATATTGAGTCTCAGACAGCGAGATCTGCCGCAATGCATGCAACGGATGAAGAGATCAAAGAACTTGGACTGATTATTGAAAAAGAGGCAGATATCAGGAAATCAGGCAACCTTGTCACCTATTCCTCAATTAATCAAAACTTTCATACCTATGTCGCAACAATTTCAAAAAATAGGTATCTGCAGCAATTTTGTGAATACATCTTCTGGCGATCTAATTCCTATGTTTTTCTCAATCACTATAGATTTAAACTTAAAGTAAAAGGGGAAAAATTTATGGATTCCCCCTTGCAGCATCTGAGTATTTTTGCCGCAATTAAGGATAGAAACCCCGAAGAAGCTGCTAGACTCATGCTCGAGCATGTTCGCTGTACGTATAATGGTATTTGAAGAGAACTCCCCAATTTCTTCCCCCCCCTAATAAAGGTAATAAGGCCCCTGATATCCTTTTTCATACTGTAAAGACCGTCACTCAACGTGACTTAGAATGAAAAATTTAGAGAAAAACTTCTTGTTTTTCTCTATCGCAATCGTTGATCTGTAAAACGATTATTTAGCATTTAAGCTAAAAATTTTGAATGGAGAAAGACACTCAATGAAAATCTCAACATTACTCACATCAGCTATAGCGTTTGCCATGATGGCATCTCCTGTAGTCGCTTCAACAGATAGTACTCTTGATACTGTCAAAAAACGTGGTAATTTACGCTGCCAGGTTGGTACGCCTTCAGGTGGTTATTATAATCTCGATGCCGACGGCAACTGGTATGGTCTTGATGTCGCAGTATGTCAGGCTGTAGCGGCAGCCATTTTTGGCGACAAAAAGAAAATGGAGGTCCAGTCTGTCAGTAGCCAGGCACGTTTTACCGCTCTGGCCAATGGAGAATCTGATCTTTTATGCCGCACGGCAACCTGGACAATATCACGTGATACCCAACTTGGTTTGGATTTTCTAACACCTAATTTTTATGATGGTCAGGGGTTTACCGTTCTCAAGGAGACTGGCATCACCAGCGCGCTCCAACTGAAAGGTGCAAAGGTTTGTGTAACGTCTGGTACGACCAATGAACTGAATCTGACGGATTACAGTCGAATGAATGATCTCGATATCGACGTTGTCACCTTTGAGGACTGGAATGTTCGTGACGACACATACCTTAAGGGGGGATGTGATGCGGTAACGGGTGACAAATCTTCAATGGCCGCAAATATTGCTGCATTTGAAGTTCCCTCTGATCATTTGATTCTACCTGAAACCATCTCCAAAGAACCTTTAGGACCTGCAGTGAGACATGGTGACAACCAATGGGCTGACATTGTCAGATGGTCACTGTTTGCCATGATCAACGCAGAAGAACTGGGTGTAACCAGCGCTAATGTCGATGATTTGCGTGCCAATTCAAAAAATGTGGCTATTCGCCGCATGCTTGGTGTTGAGGGGAACATTCATGAAGGATTAGGGCTTTCCAAAGATTGGGCCTACAATATCATAAAACAAGTTGGTAATTACGGAGAAAACTACGAAAAATATGTAGGTAACGGCAAAGGGGCCCTTGGCATCAAGCGGGAAGGAACTCTTAATGCTCTTTGGAACAAAGGTGGCTTGATGTATTCTCCGCCTATGCGTTAACACTAACAGCAACAGTTTCAACCGTTATTGTTAGCAACTGGTGTCAGAACAATGTACAGGTTGGTTTGGCACCAGTGATTTGTGTAGTAAAAGATAGCATTGCAGAGGGTAAAAATTGTGGCGGTCAGTGATAATAAAAAGGATTTCGTTCGTATCGAACCAAAAGAATCGTTTGGTTTTTTCTATGACCAACGAGTCCGCTCGGTTGTATACCAACTTCTAACCGCAGCAGTTGTTGGTTGGGTCGCATGGTACCTTGTTAGCAACACAGCCCAAAACCTTGAAAGCCGCGGAATGAACACGGGTTTCGGTTTCCTTAATGTTGGTGCCGGATTCGACAGTTACTTTAAACTTATCCCCAATGAACCCGGGGTCGGGACCTATGGTCGTATTTTTATCATAGGAGCTCTTAACACATTATATGTTTCCGCTCTGGCAATTATTGCCAGTACTGTGCTTGGCTTTTTTATTGGTGTCTTGAGACTTTCTAATAATTGGCTGGTGTCTAAGGTCGCTCTGGCATATGTGGAAATTTTTCGAAACACTCCACTATTGCTACAAGTTATTTTTTGGTATATCGGTGTTTTTTCCCTGTTACCCAAGGTCAAGAAAAGCATTGACCTCTCCGGTGGTGCAGAGCTTTTACTTCTCAACAATCGGGGTCTTTACACAGTATGGCCAGTACCTGGTGATCAACTATGGATGACCGGGCTCGCTCTTATAATCGCGGTAATCGCAATTGTTTTTTTGAGACGCTGGGCCCGAAATCGCCAGAGCCGGACAGGGCAAATAGTGCCAACCGTTATACCTTCCGCTCTGTTACTTATTCTCCTGCCCGGAGCAGTATTTTTTATAACAGGTATGCCACTTGACTGGGATATTCCTAAGCTTGCAGGGTTCAACTTTGTTGGTGGCGCAAATCTACCCCCTTCTTTTGTGACTCTCTTTGTTGCCCTGTCTATTTATCACGCCGCCCATATGGCCGAAATGGTGCGTGCAGGGATTCTTTCGATAGGAAAAGGACAATATGATGCTGCCAGGTCACTTGGTCTCAGGGAAAAAAGGGTAATGTCTCTTGTCATTATACCTCAAGCGATGCCAGCCATTGTTCCCCCGATGATCAGCAATTGGATGAGCACAGTCAAAAACTCATCGCTTGCCATCGCCATTGGATATCCTGACCTAGTCTCTCTTTTTATGCAGACATCGCTAAATCAGGCCGGTTATGCGGTTGAACTGGTCGGTATGACAATGGCTTTTTATATGTTTATTAGTCTAACTATTTCATGGCTTCTCAATATCTACAATAAACGAATTCAACTGGTGGAACGCTGAGGATGGCTATTATAAAAACAGAAGAAAATCCTTCTCCAGTATCGCCACCTTTATCTGAAACATCGATTTTGGGCTGGATAAAAAAGCATCTGTTCAGCTCTGTGTTTAACAGTTTGCTCACCATTGTTACTCTCTACATTATCTATATAACGGTAAAGGGAGTATGGACATGGGGGATTGTCGATGCCGTATGGGTCGCGGAAAATCGGCGTGAATGTTTCAATATCAGTGCGGATGGTGCCTGCTGGGCAGGTGTCATCTCGTGGTTGGACAGTATCTTCTATGGCCGCTATCCGAGAGAAGAATTGTGGCGGATTAACCTTGGCTTATTTTTCCTTTTCGTCTGGATGGCACCGCTTTGGTTACCAAGGGTCAGAGCAAAAATAACGATTGGTCTGACCACGGTATTCCTCTATCCTTTCCTTGCAGGATACCTTTTTTCAGGTGGCGATAAAGGCATTTTTATGCAGGTCATGTTCACTGCAGCAATCGTTTGCCTGGTTGCCAATACCATACATGCAATTGTTGGTTTATTTACCGGTGGTAGTCTCCCCGAATTTCTACCCCGTTTGTTTGGCAAAAAAGATGCTCAGGAAAAAAGTCGACGTACTATATTTCTTGCGACTCTCACGCTCTGCTTTGTCTTGGTTTTTGCCTGGCAAATGAATTGGAATGTTGCAAGAGTTCCCTGGACTAAATGGGGCGGTTTGTTTCTGACCCTTGTTATAGCAGGGATTGGCATTGCGTCGGCACTACCGGGAGGAATTATTCTTGCCCTTGGTCGGCGTTCCAGGATGCCGTTAGTGCGGGTACTCAGCACCTCGTTTATCGAGTTGTTCCGTTCAGTACCTCTGATTACCGTATTGTTTATGGCTACGACGATGTTTCCACTGTTCATGCCCGAAGGTTTTGTCCTCAACAAACTGGTTCAGGTGATAATAGCTGTTTGTCTATTCAATGCCTGTTATATAGCTGAGATCGTTCGCGGGGGCTTGCAGACCATCCCTAAGGGCCAGTTTGAAGGGGCTCACACCATCGGTCTGGGCTATTGGGCGACCATGGGCCTGATTGTCATGCCTCAGGCTTTGAAGAATATGATTCCTAATATTGTTGGTAACTTTATCGGGCTACTGAAGGATACTACATTGGTGTCCATTATCGGACTATTCGACGTTCTTGGTATGTTACGCTCGGTCGGCAAAGATCTGCCCTGGCTTGGACTCCACAAAGAGCCGTTGGTGTTTGGTGCGATTCTGTTTTTTCTGATCTGCTTTGCTATGTCAAAATACAGTCGCCATCTGGAAGTAAAGCTATCAACTAATCATAATAACTGATCTTTGAAAAAAACAGGGTAGAAGACATGATAGACACAACAACGCAGAAAACAGATCAGACCAGGGAACAACTTGCATCTGCTGCTTCCACCGAAGTTATCATTGAGTTTAACAAAGTCAATAAATGGTATGACGATTTTCACGTGTTAAAGGATATCAATCTTTCCATTCATAAAGGGGAACGGATCGTGGTCTGCGGCCCTTCAGGATCTGGAAAATCAACACTTATCCGCTGTATAAACAATCTTGAGGAACATCAAAGCGGCAGTATCGTTGTTGATAATATAACCCTAAACAAAAACCTTAAAAATATTGACCATATTCGCACTGAAGTAGGCATGGTATTTCAAAGCTTCAATCTATTCCCTCATCTGACTATTCTAGAAAATCTCACCCTGGGTCCAAAATGGGTTCGGAAAATACCTGAAATCGATGCTCAGGCTACTGCCATGAAGTATCTTGAACGGGTTAATATCCCCGAACAGGCCGATAAATTCCCCGGCCAGCTTTCAGGCGGACAGCAGCAGCGCGTAGCTATTGCTCGCTCTTTGTGTATGAACCCCAAAATAATGTTATTTGACGAACCGACTTCAGCGCTCGATCCTGAGATGATTAAGGAGGTTCTCGATGTGATGATTGAATTGGCCGACACAGGAATGACTATGATTGTGGTGACCCACGAGATGGCCTTTGCTCAGACGGTCGCCGACCGTGTAGTTTTTATGGATCAAGGGGTTATCGTTGAAGAAAATGAACCTAATAATTTTTTCAACAATCCTCAGCATGAGCGGACTCGATTATTTCTCAGCCAGATACTCTGATCCAAATCTGGGTCAGTAGCGTGCGAACTCCACTTATCTCTCCAGGGGAATCTCGTGAAAAAAAACGTCCCCAATCATCCAAGATATATGTATACTTTTGTAGGCGCCATTGATCTGATCAAATATGATAACCACCGAATAGAGGGAAATTAAAGTGAATATTTTACAGATATCGGATTTACATTTTGGGACACGACATTGGGAAGGCAATGACGACAAATTGCTTAACAAAATCAACTCCTATCCGGCAGATCTGGTTATTAATACGGGTGATAGTACCACTGATGGGCTGGAATGTGAATTTCAGGAAGCAGGTCGGTTTTTAAAGGGTATTACCTGTGAACACGTTATCTCTGCTGTCGGTAATCATGATAAAAGAAATATGCGGTCGCATGAATATTACAGGAAATATATCGATCTTGATGAGGTTATTTCACCATCAAGACCAGAGCTGACGATCAAGAAAGACATTTATTTACAGCGAAATATTAGCAAAACAAAAAATTATTTCACTGATCTTAATTATTTGAAACTGTTGAACATTGATGGCGTTAATGTACTGATTATCTGCATAGATTCTACTATTCTTTACGAAGACGAAGGTTTTGTTGAAGAGGAGATTTTAAGGAGTATCTCCAGAAAGATCGAAGGGCTGAAGTATGATAAGTCCATGATGTTGATTCACCATCCTATTCTTACCATGGATACCGAGCCGCTTCGGAATTCCTTCCATGTGACTGATTTTATAAGTAAACATAAAATAGAAGATGTTTTCTGCGGGCACACCCACCGACTGGATTTGAGAAAAAGCACCGATCTTCGGCTTAATAGTTCTTTTACCCAATATATGGTCGGTTCATTATCCTCAAGCAACCTTATGGGGAATGACAATCAGCTTTTATATTATGAAAATTGGGGAACCTCCGAGATGCGAATGTATTTAACAAGAATTCTTCGTGACGATGATGGTTTGAGTTTTATTGAAGAATTACTGTAATTATTTAACGAGGGCAACTAATTGCCCTCAACTCTGAACTGTAACTGTTTAGCAGGTAAGCGTAGACTCCGTACTTTGAATTCGTTTGGTTTGGGCTCCGAAGCATATACTACTATTTTTTTACCTTCTGCCTTCGGGCTATCCTCCCTCAACCTGATATATTAGCAACTTACTTAATAGCCTGATTTTCCGGAGTAACTCAAGGCCTGACACTTTCTTGTAAAATTTTATAGGATGTTTGAGTTGGCGATAGTAACATTTAGTTAAGGGACGGGGGCACCCGGAAGCTGTCTTAAAATTTTAGCTTTTTGATGAATTGATGCAAGTCCTTGTTCAGTTGGTCGGCAAGACAGACGTGAAGACAGTGCCCCCCATTTTGGTACAATAGATATTCTGAATGAGGAACAATTTTGTATATGCTTTTGGAATAGTGGTGCGGGCAAATAAGATCGTCAGACGTCGAGACAACAAGAAGTGGCAAGGTGACCTCTTTGAGACGTGCTGATATATCAAATTGCAAGCACGCCTCCAACTGAGCATCATATCCACGCATACATTTACTTTTTCTTCCCAGGATCATTTGCTGACGAATCATTTCAAGTTGATTCTTTTGGATATAAAACGTCTCGGGGTAAATCCATTGCATCTGTTCTTCTACCTGTATCTCAAGTGGCACTCCCTGCTTTTCAAGTTTTTGCCACAATTGTAGTAGTGCACGGCTTTTCGCTGGAATAAATGCAGCTGAATTACAAATAGTCACAGAAATGACTCTCTCTGAATGATGCAACGCAAGTTGTAAACAGATAAACCCTCCCATGGAAGCGCCTACGAGGTGCACTTCAGTCAGACCAAGATGATCTAGTAAACGGAGTACGTCTTTGCCCATTTGCTCGATAGAATAGGGGCCGTTGGGCGAGTCTGACTCACCTGTACCCCGATTATCAAAAACCACAGTTTTGAAGTGGTTTTTGAAATATTGCACTTGGAAATACCATCCTTCCTTCGGCATACCAAGCCCCCCAACAAATACAATTGGTATGCCTTCTCCGGCCACGTTGTATGCAATTGAACAACCATTAATTTGAACCTGTTCCATGTTACTCCCCGACTCCCATACAAAAAGGACATCCCTGGCGAGGGGCGAAGCTCTCTTCTGTTTTTTCATAGTTGAAGAGGTTTAAGAAAATGCGCCTATTATAAAGCATACACGGTGCAAAGTCAGTTACATGCTTGAGAGTTTCGTTGATCATCAGTCCGGTAGCCATCATGATGTAAGGAACAATGATGCCATGCTGGTGCTGCTTGTTAATCTTTTCGACCAATGGGTCGTCAAAACTAATAGTGCCCTCTGGAGGCATGCTGCACTCAAAACATATTGTGGAACCGGGCACCACCAAAGGGCCAATTGTGATGCCGTTTTTCTGAGCCCCAAGTCCAAACAGAACCGGTACTGAAGTTTTGTAACTTGCCTTATTGATCCATGAAAATATTTTCTCCCTTGGCGTATCAGCGCAGTTAATAACAAAATTACAACCTTCCATGATTTCAATACAATCACTAACACCGTTGATTTTTTGGTTAATAAATCGATATTCAATAGTAGGGTTTTGCCTTAAGGCCTGCTCCTGCAGGACCTCCAGTTTAGGCCGACCTATATCATTATGCCCATACATCGACTGTCTATTTAAGTTGCTCAGCTCCACAGTGTCAAAATCAACCACCGTGATCTTTCCAAATCCACATGATATTAATTGATCAAATATATGGCAGCCAAAGCCACCGGCTCCCAAAAGGAGTACATGGCAATTTTTTATTTTATCTTGCTGCAAAAGACTATATTCCATCCCATTTTGCTGCAAACCACCAAAATAAAGCAGTTGCCTCGAGTAACGTTTTCTATCATATTCAGGGAGGTCTGATAAAGAAGTCAGAGAAGTATTTTCCAACAGCAGTTTTCTATCAAACTGGTTAACCATATCAAGAACGGTTTCTACATCAATTTCATTATTATCTTCCTGCAATTGAAAGGCTATTTCTTCTACTGTTAATTTACCATCTAGCTCCATCAGTAGCTGCCTTGCAAAACTTTTCAAGGGTGGGAGTATAATTTTATCATTTCCGACAAACATCATCACAACTGATTTATTTTTAAGAATAAATGAGAAAACAGTAGTCTTGATTTTTGGACGGCATCTTTGAGTGAAGCGCACGTGTTGCCTCATTGGTTCAATTTTAGTGAACATTTAATGAATTTATTAAATAAATATTGACTACCAAGAGGAATCGTTAGATAGTTCATAGTAGGGTTAGTTGACTCTTGGTATTTATACTTTAGTAGGATAATTTTTTTAAGGAGAAAGCAAAATGTCTATTGAAAGTGCTAAAGATTTTTGTGACAAAATTGAGAAGGACGATGCGTTGCGTGCCAAACTCGAGGCAGCAACAAAAGAGGACCGTCCGCAAATCATTAAAGACGCTGGTTTTGATTTCACCAAAGAAGAAGTGAAACAAGTTGTTACAAGCAGTACAGAGCTGAGCGCCGATGATCTCGCAAATGTAACTGGTGGTACCTTGGTTCAATGGGCAGGGGTGGGAGTAACAGCAGCCGCATCTGCCTTCTAAATTAATTTCACACGATACTTACCTCTACTCACATCGTTCCCTCAGATCTTCTGTAGGAACGGTGTTCTATTAGTAAACATCCACCCAAAGACCACTAATGCCAGAGCCTATTTTATTTTACTCAGAAACCCACAACTGTAACAAGGGTAATGGAAAAGATCCGTACATTCACACTGCTATTGATCTGATCGACAGATTGCGGCCAGTGACAGACTTTATTGGACTAAAACGGCTTGCTGATATCAGCACAATTGATCGACTTGGTTTTCCAGTTGCTAATGCAGTACGTCCTTTTCCCAACGGGTATTCGGTCTCTCACGGCAAAGGGAATTCTGTCGGGGCAGCCAAGGCATCTGCCGTTATGGAATCAATTGAACGTTTTCATATCGCACCACAATCAGTTGGATATTATCGAGCAAGCTATAATGAGCTTGTTGATCGGGGAAACACGGTAATCCCAAGTGCCAATCTTCCGCTTAGCAAACAAAGTTACTGGAACCAGAATACAGTAGAGCTATGGCATGATTGTTTTGACATCATCAGCCATCAGGAAGTTCCAGTTCCCTGGGAACTGGTGGTTATGCCAAAAAACCGAGAGCATAACTCAAATTTCTGTACATCCTCTAATGGTATGAGTTGTGGAACTACTTTCCTGGAAGCTCTTTCCCAGGCATTGCTAGAAGTAATAGAACGAGACGCTGTGTCCTGTCACCACTTGGCAAAAAAGATAAGTCGAGCGCCAGCCCTTGTTCGACCTCTTGACTATGATTCAATTCCATACGAGGATGTGAAAGAAAAAATTAAGATGTGCCGGGAGGCTAAGGTCGAACCATTGATATTTGAATGCAGTACCGAGTTTGGCATTCCGGTCTATGAGTGTGGACTAGTGGATCTCGTGGAGAAAGATATGCCGTTTACTACAGGCTGGGGTGCAGGACTTGTCGATGAAAATGCTCTTAGTCGTGCAATTAACGAAGCGGCACAGGCTCGTGCTATTTTTCTCTCTGGTGTAAGAGAAACCTTCCTCGAACCGCAAATGTACAACAATCAACACAGTGATACCTTAGAGAATATACGAGCTTTTCATGCCCAGGGAAAAGCTGGTGGATACTACCCGGTTAAGGGGCAACAAAGAGAGATACCCCCCAGTTTTGAAGGTGACGTTGAAGAGATAATCTTGCAACTCAGAGAGCATGGCATTCACCAGGTACTTGTAAAAGACCTTACCTGCCCTGAGATAAAAGATCATGTCAGAGTGTTACGGGTTATTGTGCCAGGTCTTGAAGGCCCTTCAGACCTGCCAATTTATGCACCGGGTAACCGCGCCACTCAATCAGCAGAAGTAATTTTAGAAATTCAAGGGGGCGTGAACTGATGACTATTCTCATTTTTTGTGGCCCAACCATTAGTCCACAGGAAGTTTCAGATAAACTTAAAAATGCTGTTGTCCTGCCGCCTCCGGTTCAGGGTGATGTGCTGGCCGCACTGGGGAAATATCGTCCCCAGGCTATTGGCCTTATTGATGCAGGATTTCCACGTTCGGCCTGGGTGAGTGAACTGCACTATGCCCTACGCTCGGGGGTGAGTGTCTATGGTGCAGGGGTTCAGGGAGCCTTACGAGCTGCTGAGCTCTGTGACTATGGAATGAAAGGTTATGGTCAGGCGTTTCTTCAAATTCAAGAGGGAAGCATTGCGGATGACGCTCTTCTCTCGCACTATACCCAAAACGGCTCTATATATACTAAACACGCTGAATCATTCCTTACGATCAAGGCAACGCTCAAGGCAGCTCACAAACAGGAAATTATTTCAACAACAATATTGCAAGGTCTATCTGAGCTGGCTCTGCGCCTTCACTGGAAAGAAAGAAGCTGGAAAAACATTCTGTTGCCTGATCTTTTTAACGACAGCACCGAATGGAAGATAGTCGCAGCCTGGATAAATAAAAATACTATTGATGTAGCAAAAAGCGATGCACTTGAGATGCTGTCTACGCTAGCCCGGGATCAGTCAGAGTTTGCAGATAACATTTATGTTCCCGTAGAACTTTCCGGAACGCTTGCCCACGTAAACATCCGGGAACGAAAGGTTGAAAGGAAAAAGGGTGAGGTTCCGCCTTTTTCCATTGCGCATCACACGGCTGTTACCCATGAAAAACCGTTGCAGAGAACTTTTGATGCAATGAACAGAGATCTTGTGATCTTTTTTGCTGAGCAGATGGAACTTCAGGTGAAAGAGGAGGAACTTGAATTTGAGCGAAAGGTCATTATTCAAGAGCACTCTCTTCATGAGGACGGCCTGAAAGCATGGCGGCAGGACAACGATCTGACACAGGAAGATATGGAGCAATTCCTCAAAAATAATGCTCTTTGCCGCAAGATGCAGCAGTGGATGGTAATGAAGAATGGATTTGCAAAATCCACAGGCCCATTTCTGGACCAACTGAGGATTTGTGGAGAGTACCCAAAGTATGCAGAATCTGCTGCTGCCATTGAAACCTCAAAAAGAAAGAGTAACCAGGAATTTGAAGAGGGCTTTAACCAGTATAGCCTTGAACAACTGCTTGCATTACGAAAAAAAAGGTTGGAAGTTGACGAAATTCTGCCCTGGGTTTTACCATATAACCAGTCTGCAAGAGCACTTGGAATGAAAATGCAAGAGCTTGTTTATGAGCTCAAACGTGAAGCTTTCCACCACATGAATACTATAAAAGAAGTCTTAGATTTGCTCCCTGAGGATGAATAACTCCAGTTCACTTCATGAATAAATCATTTCCGAAATGCAAGATACTACGTTTGGTAGAAACCGACGCATTGATGAGTGCTGATGTATTCGAAGAGAATTTCAGAGACGCGTGTCAAGGGTGGACGGATTTCAGGTATGAACGACCGCAGCAGTGGATTGATAAGGTTGTATTTCAAGACAAAAAGAGATCTCAGAGTTTACGGGAGAGCCGATTACATTTTCAGCACGGAGTACAAGGGTATGATTATGTAAGTCCCGGTTATGGTGGCTTTAATTTGTTCCCCTTGCTAAATATTCTGCGAGAAAACTGTCCAGTCAATCTTCTTTTTGTTGCGCATTCTCCTGCTCAGCATGTCGTCGAAATGGCCTTGGTTAATGGCAGATTGAGACCAGGGGATGTTATTATCTGTCCCAGTAACAATGCTCGGCAGATTATTGTTACTTTGTTTCCCCTACTGGATCCATTCTGTGTTGTCATCCCTCATCCAATCCCAGCACTCTCACCATCTCAGAACGCCAAACAGTGTGAAAAAGAAAACCGTGGGAATTTGAAAATGCTGGTAAGCCTCAGCAGGATTGGAGAAGACAAGCTCATCCACAGACAACTTGATGCCCTGGCAATACTCCACAAGCGTGGCCACACACACATCAGAATGGAAATAGCAGGAGCCTGTCATGATCAAAGAGGCGAGCCGTTTTCGTATGTGAACGAGTTAAAAGCAAGAGTTAAGCGACTTGGGCTTGAAGAATATGTTGTATTTAAAGGGGCTATAACTTGCAAAAATGAAAAAGTTCGTTTTTTGCAAGAGGCAGACGTATTAATCAATCTATCCCGTACGGAAGAAGAGTCATTTGGTAAAAGCTGTGCCGAGGCAATTACGCTTGGTGTGCCGGTAATTGCCACTCACTGGAACGGGTTACCTGAAACAGTAGGGGAGTGCGGAACTTGTGTGCCTCTTTTTCAACGAACAGAGCAGCTTCATTTTGATGTCGATTCCAGAGTGTGTGCGGAGGCCATACATAAAATTCTGCTTGCACCGCCAGTCGATGAACTGTTTCAAAACCAGAGCAGAAAATTTTCTTTTCATAAGGCAGGAAAAAAGTACAAAACCGCTCTTTTAGGTTCGAAAAAATCATGTTGTAACCAAAATACACAAAAGAATTTCCCGAATGTTGCAATTCCAGCTTTACAGGCTTTCTCTCAAAAAGAGCTTGATACCATGTATCTGGCAAAGTTGAGTATACGCAATCATACTGTAAACGATGAACAAGAGTGTGAGCAGTTGGCTGCCAGGTGGGACATAGTCTCCAACATAATTTTTCATACTACCAGGGGACGCAGCAAACTGTTGCTTGCCCACCTTGCTGGAGACCAAATTGAGCCTAAGGAATCAGGGAAAAAAAATAATATTCCTCCTTTTTTTCCGCTGCAAAATAGCAAAAAATGGGTAAACAAGGTCCTCTCTTTATGCCTGGATAAAGGCGATAAATGGACAAGAGGAGTTGTACTTTCTCAGTTGGCTGTTGAGATCCCATCTCTATTACCATGGGCTAACACAGTTTTGGACGTGAATGAGGGCGATAACTTTCAGTTAATCGTCGCTGTAAACTGTTTAACCTTTTCTGAAAATATAGACGGCTTTCGAAGTAGCTTTCTTTCTCTTATCAATAAAAGAGCCTTTAGTGAAGATGACGCCCCCATTTTACTCTATCTCTATAAACAGGTTCGTGGCAAAGAAGCGGTAGATGTAGTCCATAGAACAACTGGGGAATGGTTGGGAAAATATCCTGATGCGCCAGGAAGTTGCAGTTTATGGGGCCTTGCAGGCCCTCGCCTACTTATTGAAGAAGAGGATATACAGCAGCGTAAAAGTCTCATTTGTCAGCTAAAAGCAGTTATACCAAAACTGGACATATCCCGTATTGACCTTGCACATACTGCGATAGATCTCCTATGACTCCAAAAATATCACCGAGAATCCAGGGTACTCTGAAGTGATCTCTGGAGACGTATGTGTCGCACATGAAAAACTAAAAATTATTAAGAATACCTCAGTCGGAAAATATATGAAAGACGTTCGAGATCAGATAGTCTTTATTGCTCCTCCTTTGGCGATTAGCAACAGTCCATATATCAGCATACCTGTCTTGATGGGATGGCTCGCACAAAATAAGATTCCCTGCTCATTTATAGATCTGAACCGCCAGCTCGTTTCTCATTTACTTTCTGATACAAAACGTATCAGAAATGCTTACAAATACATTTGTGAGGTTTTTGTCGAGCTTAACGGAAAAACAGCCCTGAATCCAGCACAGGCAAATCAGATTGGCCAATTGCAAATGTTGCTTCGCAGACTTTCACCAATTATTGACTTCTTGGAGGATTCAACAGAAATCCTCAACCTTAATACAGCGGAGAGTGAAGTTCTCCTGGAGCTCATCTCGGCTCCGTTTTGGCCAAATAGCCTGCTTAAAGTGGGGGAATTGCAATTTCGGTCAAAATACAATCTTTTCTCAAGTCAAGACCTTCTTCTTGCAGCAGAAGATGACTTCTTTTTCACACCATTGTTGAAGAAAATCATCACTGAACATCTCTTAGCAACAAGCACCTCCATCGTCGGTTTATCTGTTGTTTTTGATCAACAGATTATTCCAGCAATGCAATGCGGAAAAATCATAAAAGAACTTGATCCAAGTATTCATGTTACGATAGGTGGCCCTTTTGCAACTGTTCATATGCGTGAACTTACCAACCCCAAGTTCTTTGATGTGATTGACAGCATTGTCCTGGATGAGGGCGAAGTCCCATTGCTCGAACTTTACAGTGAGGTACTAAAGGAATCCCCGGACCTCAACATCGTTTCGAACCTCCTCTGGCGTAATGAACGTGATGAAGTTGTTAAGAATAAAACAGCAGCCTATATTCCCTTAGACCGAATGCCAGCACCAGCCTATGAACAATGTCAATTAGAGAACTACCCAGATTTGGAAGAGATGCGCCTTTCTTTTAGGTTATCCAAGGGGTGCTATTGGAAAAAATGCTCATTTTGTCGGACCAAATTATCACTGTGCAATAACTACAATCAGCCCAAAGTTGACTCTATTTATGAGAGACTTTGTGACGTCATCGATCGCACCGGGATAACAAAGTATCTGTTTAGTGACGAATCCAGCGCTCCCTGGGTCCTGGAACAACTCTCGGAAATGCTGCTTCGGGATAACAGAAAAATTGACTGGATCTTTCATACTCGGGTGGACAGCAAAGCACTGAGCCGCAACCGGGTAGAGCTCTTTAAAAAAGCTGGCTGTAGTAGCTTTACTATTGGTATAGAAAGTCTAAATGATAGATTATTACAACTTATGAACAAGGGGATTACCGTTGAAGAGATTGATCGTCTATTGCACCAGCTCAAATCGATAATACCAATCAATGCCTATATGATGATGGGGTTGCCAACCGAGACAAAGACTGAATTATTTGATACCTGGAGAGCTATCGAGGAATATAAAAAAAAGGGGTTAATATCAAATTATACCTTTTCGTTGTTTTACCTGTCTCCAGGTTCATTGATGTGGGATCAACCGGCAAAATACGGTATAGATAAAATTCGGCCCATGATCTGGGAATCAGAGCTTGACCTCTTGCCCAATAATATCACTTGTTATGAAAGTATTGGTATGACACGGTATGAGGTATGCAAACACTATTTCACCTATCTGGACAGAAAACGCCATCCCCGCTTGCATGATCTTCCTTTTTCCATACACAATAAGGAATATTTTTCCAGGTATGATCTGCGGCGGATTGTAAAGAATCTGGGGGGACATGTTATAACACAGCTTGACACACCTTTTGTCAAGTGGCTGAACACCGTTGCAGTGTCCTGCCCGTCCATTGAGGGTGAAGATCCCTGGTGGGAACGTCTCTGTGGCTAAGGTAACTCTCATCAGTCTGGACGGTATCCCGGGATCAGGAAAAAGCAGTACTGCCAGATGGCTGGCGGAGATGCTTGATCAAAAAGGCCAGCGCGTATTGATTATTGCCGAAGATGATTCGCCCCATCCCCTCAGGTTTCTCACTGATCTGAAAAAGCCACTGGCTCCCTGGGCTGAGATCAGCACTGAGGAATTCAGCCTTAATTGCTTGGGAAAATTTTCACAGTTTTTAGACCGACAGATCAATAGCGATGAACAAGATGAGCTGGTAGTTGTAGTTGATGGCCTATTATTTCATACGGATACGACATCCTTTTTTCTTATGCAACCGGGTGACGATCAGCTTAATAATCATCTCGCTCAGATGTACGAAATCGGTAACCGTGTCCGTTTTTTACCTCTCTTTCTGTATCATCAACCCTTCGGCTCGTCCCTTGCCATAACCGTGAAAAAGCGACCCGACGAGTGGAGTAGGATGCAGGTTGATTGGAAGACCTCATCACCGTACTGTGCACAAATGGGCTATTTCGGTCACGCAGGGTTCCTTCAGTTTTACCAGGAATATGAAGAGAGGATAACCAACTATTTTAAAAAGCAGTTAAAAAACTCCCAGATAGGCTTTTCTGTATGCAACCCACAAGACGATTGGTTGGTGGCCCGAAAAGCAATCTGGAATTTTTATAGCCAAAAGCTACTCTGGCCATCTCTTATTCAAAAGTTACTGTAGAGTGCACTCTCGTGCTCACATTAGTTATCCACTGAAAATTTATGTTTTTCCCATAACTTGTTTCTGTCTGTTAACGGTTGTACATCGTCAAGGTGCAGTTTAATGATTTTCCCATTTACAATCTTTCCCAGTTTTATCACATTGTTAACGTTACCCTGCCGCAGTTGCCCATCCTTATCAAAGGCATAGTCAACCAGTATACCTTGAAAAGAGTTCTCTTCCAGATACTTAGCAATGGCCTGTGGCGAGAGTGTTATACAGTTCTCCACCGCATTTGCAATCAGCATATAGGTATCGTACCCATAATAGGCTGCGTGATTGGCTTTTTCACCATAGGTTGTAAAATATAGCTTATCAAAAGCTTCTCTTAACGGAGACTCACTTATTTCAGGATAGGCTATTACCGGGTCAAGTCCAACGAGTTCAGGACTTTGTAACAGAGTATCTATTCGTTCAATGTTGTCTGGGGCTATCGGAAGAAACATGATATGGTCAGCACTCTTCAGCAGTTCAGGTTTTTCAGTAAATAAGTCACTTATGAATCGCATGTGACTGTCACCCATCATACCCCAAAAGACGCCATCTACCCCAAAAACGCCAAATTTTTTCTCAAATTCCCTGAAGATAGATATGTTAATCATCTCTTTTCTAAAGGTCAGAGCTGTAGTTACCGGCACATTTTGCTTAGCAAGCCAGGTTTCTACGTTACGAGTAAAACCATTATCTCTGGGGGTGTTTTCAGTGACCATCGCAACGCTCTGCAAATCACGTTTGCGGGCATATTTGGCAATGATCTTGCTGTAGAGGTTCACTGGGTACGTATTATTGAAAACGAGGTACGATTCCTCTTCTCGGGGAATAAAGAGGTGAGTTGTGCGAAATGTGACCATACCCATATATTCTGCAAGGGTCTCTGTCTGTTGAGTTACCTTCTGGCTGGTTGGCAGCACCATTGCAAGCACTGAAGGATCCGTTCCCAATTCATAGATATACTCATCCAGGGTGTCAAGTTTTTCTCTGTTCGGAGCAATTAAGTAATCAAGGTTGTTTACACTATTGTTCTTCTCCCTGGTTTCAGTGGCAGCAATTTTAACTCCACGCTCCATCTTGTCAAAAAGAGCCCTCTCCTGAACATAGGTCGATTTGGGGGGAACAAGAGCGATCTTTATCCCTCCTTTTTTCTTTTCCATGTAATTGGTCCTGGCAGCTGCAAAATCTTCCTGCTTAAATGAGAGCCATGACAGATCAATATTCCCTCTTAGAGAAGTCATGATAGTATCTCGTTGCCACATACCTGCAGTGAAAAATGCCAGGAGAAGAATAAGAAGTGTCTTTTTACTGTTCATAATAGTGTCTGTTTGGGATTAAGTGATTTGACGTTTGGCCAGTTCATAAAAAGAGCCTTTGAGGTTCATTAACTGATCGTAGTTCCCTTCTTCCACGATATGACCATTTTCAAGAAATAGAATTTTATCTGCGTTCTCAATTGTACTGAGCCGATGGGCAATAACAATTCGGGTGGAGTCCAATTGCTCCAGACTTTCAGATACGATTTTCTGAGTCTTGTTATCAAGTGCACTTGTCGCCTCATCAAAAAAGATGATTTTAGGCTTATGCACTATTGCCCGTGCAATCATAATTCGCTGACGCTGACCACCTGATAGCGTTCCTCCACCAGCAGTGACCACAGTATGCATTGCCATTGGCATAGCCTTGATGTCATCATAACAGCCAGCCAGTCGAGCAGCATCCCAGGCCTCATCATGGGTGAGAAGAGCTGAACCGCCGACTATGTTCTCAAAAATTGTACCTTGTAGGATTTTGCCGTTTTGCAGTACAACTCCCAATTGTCTCCTCAGGCCACGTAAGTCCACTTTGGTCAGATCATTTGTGTCGTAAAAAATTGATCCTTCTTCTGGAAAATCGAATCCTAGCAGAAGACGAAGCATAGTGGACTTACCCGACCCTGAATTACCTACCAGAGCGATAAACTGACCTGAATTAACTTCCATTGAAATATTATGAAGAACCATCGGCCCATCTTTTGTGTAGCGATAATTTACATTGTTTACCGTGATACTGCCTTCCAGGGGTTCCGCTGCTGGCTTGTCATCAGATATCTCCGGTTCTGCAAGGAGGATGGGCTGAATACGCTTGAATTGAGGAATACAGTGAAGGGTGGTGAAAAAGCCTTGCAATAAGGCCATTACAGCTGCCTGAAAAGTACCGTATGCACTATAGAATGCCATGAAAGATCCAGTGGAAAGATTTGATCCGCTGCTATTCCCCTGCAAAAACATAAAATAGACCCAGAAAAGAGCTATCATGTTGAAGAGTTTGAGGTTCTTTCCAAGCGCTTGCATAGACATCTGCCAGATGCCACTTTTTCGATACGCGTTTTTCTTCTGTTGGAAAAGAGTCACCCATTGTAAAAATGCCTCTTTTTCTGAACAGGTCATCCTCAGTTTAGCAATGCCAGTAAAAAACTGGAGGGTCAATCCGGACAGTTCACCCTCTTTTTGGGCAAGTACAACCTGATGTCTATAAATCATTACTGCAACCAGAATGGTGAGGATGCTAAAAGAAGAGATCACAAAAAGAACCACCAGAGTCAATTGCCATGAATAATAGAGCATCAGAAGAACACTGAAAAAGGAAAACAGGCCTGAGATCATCCCTGTGATAATGGCGACACTCAACGTCTCTTTAATCCTGCTGATGGACATCGCGCGGTTTGCAAGGTCACCGGCATTGAACTTGTTGAAAAATGAAACAGGAAGAGAAAGTAACCTGTCCCAAACTGCAGCTTGAGTCTGATAGTCAGCGCGTGTTAGAAATCGAACAATGGACACAGACTGTACATAAGATATGGCCCAGCTGGTGAGGCCGCATGCCAAAAGAATAACCAACATCTGCAACAGCAGCCCCTTGTCAGCATTTGGAATGGCAGAATCAAATACGTTGCTGGTTGCTATGGGAGGAGCAAGAGCAAGTAGAGCTATTACTAATCCCCATGTTAGCATAAAAAAAACATCTGCTTTTCCTCCGTAAAGGCAGAATTTTATAAGATCTATGGTAGCCAATGGTCGCGCGGGCAATGGTTTGTAAAATGTCCACGCTTGAAGATGCAGTTTGCTGGCGTACTGTTCAGTGACAACTACACTTTTGCCAGATTCCGGCTCAATGGCAATACACGATTGACGATCAGTAGGTATAAGCGCAACCGGGGCCCCTCCATCTTCCATGAAGGCTACCATGGGGACGTTGTTTTCTTGCCACCAGTGATCACTGGACAACGTTACTTTACGTACCCGGTAATTGGAACTTTCGGCAATTAGTCGTACTTTATCAATGTTTAAGACTTCCGGTTTACTGTCATCTCTGGCATCCTTAAAAACGCCTGTCGCTCCAAGTTTTTTCAGGACCAGGCTACAGGCGTTTGTTACACCGTCAGCATTGGGGTCAATGGTGGCTGAACTCTTGCCGCGAATGATATCTTCCATCCTGGCAAGTGAGTTGTGCAGGATATCTTTCTTTGTCTTTCGTCGACGCAGAAGCCTATCCTGCCAATTCTTATTGCTCTCGTTCATAGATGTTCCCATTCTCAAGTATTGATAAGCTCGAAATATGTTCCTTTTAGAGCCATCAATTCCTCGTGGCTACCCTGCTCAGCGACGACCCCTTTATCCAGAACCAAAATGGTCTGACAGTCCCGGATTGTACTGAGCCGATGAGCTACGATCAGCGTGGAGCAGCCACGTCGTCGCACCGCCTTGTCAATTTTGACCTCGGTTGTCGGATCAAGAGCACTGGTTGCCTCATCCAGGATAAGAAAGGATGGGTTTATCGCCAACGCCCTTGCTATCTCCAGGCGCTGAGCCTGACCACCGCTGAAGTTTGCACCACTTTCATCCACAGGGCTGTGATAGCTTCCAGCCCTTTTGACAATTTCACTGTGAATCTGAGCGTCTTTACCCGCATCTATGACGTATTGTAAAGGAATTGTAGTGTCCCACATGGTGATGTTGTCCAGCACCGAGCCTTGGAAAAGAAAAATATCTTGATCCACCATGGCCATGGAACTCGACAGGGCAAGTTGGTCTATCTCCCATCTTTTCTTGCCATCAAAAAGGATATCTCCATTCCAGGGTTGATACGCTCCAGCGAGGAGTTTTGCAATTGTTGATTTCCCTGAACCAGAGCCGCCCACCAGCGCTACTCGATCCCCGGGGTTAATGGTCAGGCTGAAGTCCTTGATGATGGGGTCAAGCACTTTACTGTACCCAAAAGTAATATTTTTTAACTCAACTCGTCCCGTCAGTCTTGCAATGTGAAGTTGCTGCCCTACCAACTGTTTGTCCTCATCACCAGTGGTGTAATTAAAAACGTCATCTAATCGTTCCAAGTCCGCTTCAACCTCCTGTAATTGCGAACCAAAATTAACAATTGAACTAAAAGGACTGGCAAAAAGTGAGGCCAGAGTCTGGTATGCCATTAACATTCCGATGGTCAGATCCCCTGCGAGAATTCTCATTCCTCCCACAATAAGGATTGCAGTACTGTTTAGTGAGTTTAAAAAGGTAGGAACTGTTGTCACAAATGCGGATGAAAGATCCAGGCGCTGTTGAGAGTTGACAAGTTTGGCCTGATAGCCTGCCCAGGATGAAAAAAAATCATCCTCGGAGCCACTCGCTTTCAATGTTTCGATCAACTGTAGGCCGGCCATACTGGTTCCAATCATTTTGCCATTTTCCTGCTTGATGGTCTTGTTTAAGACCACTCTTTTTCGACTGATCAAACGAAGCATGACAATGTTGGTTATCATGATTGAAAGAGAAAGTAAGGTAAGAGGTACATCGTAAACGAACATTACGAAAAGATATAAAAAAACTGTCGCAGCACTGATAAGATTGGTGGCAAGTTGATTGGAGAGGAGGTCTGCGACTTTATCGTTGAGGGTCACCCTGTTTGCAATCTCCCCAGGGTATCGCTGGGTAAAAAACTCGACGGGCAAATTCAATACATGGAGTAGAAATTTACCGGAAGACGATACTGCAAAAAAGAGGTTCGTTTTAAGCAACGCAAATTGTTGAAGAAGGCCGAGACTCACCTGCAGGAAAAGGGCAATCGCCATAAGAACAAGGAGGGGGGAGAGCCATTGACTCATGTTGTTGCCAAGAATTTGATCGAGAAAAGCCTGTTGAAATCCACTGGTCATGAGACCAGGAATCAAAAGCAAAAATCCGGTAAGAAAGGCAAAAACCAGAGAAGATGTTGCCCCTTTTAACCTTGTTTTAAGACTACCAACAGTGCTTTTGGGGGATCCCTGTTTTATGAAATGAGTATTCCAGAGCAATCCGGACACCCATTCCACGCGAAAGCGGACAGTGATTCCATTCCATTCCGGACACCCATTCCATTTGAATCCGGACAGTGATTCCAGAGGAAACCGGACAGCAGTTTAGTAAACAAAGCGACGCATAGAACAAGATGGTAAAAAAGCCTTTTTGAATCAAAAATTCAAGGAGGTTTGTCATGCCACGAAAGAGGTTATC
>Ga0208901_1000209_pt1 | contig 38331 bp, 38 predicted proteins | sample AntAceMetag02UKF_FD_184764 | JGI IMG/M metagenome (GOLD analysis project Ga0208901, IMG submission 184764) | Saline lake microbial communities from Ace Lake, Antarctica - Antarctic Ace Lake Metagenome 02UKF (SPAdes) (version 2) | ecosystem: Environmental > Aquatic > Non-marine Saline and...
TCTCGTGAAAAACAGCATAGAAGCGCGCAAAATGAGAGGAGCATGGGAACAAAAAGCAACATCTTCGGTGGGATCCAATAAAAAGAAATAAAAGCTACCAATACCCCTGCGCTGGAACCTATCATATTACAGCAATAAACACGTGCGACATTTTCCTTGCAGTAGATAAAGGATAACCCCACAAAGCAACCTGCCAGGAAAAAGGGAATAAGGAAAAGAAAATAGTACCCGCATAAATAGAGGAACTGTTTTTTTTGCCAGGCTAACTCGAACGGGGAAAAGGGGATTTTTTGGGCTATAAAGAAAGTGATGGGGATGAAAAGTAACATCAAAAAAGAGATCAACAGAAAATACAGTCCGAACATGTTCCGCTGGGATTGTCTTCCCTTTCTGATATTGAGAGCGGCTAGCAGTGTGCCGCTTGCAGCAAATCCTAGAAGCGATACACTGATTACCATATAGGCGAAGTGGTACCATTGGACAATACTGAAAAGGCGCATCAGAATAAGCTCGTAGGCGAGGGTACATAAAGAAATGAAAAAGAGGGCAGGGTATGGAAATGAAATCATATGCCATTATTTCCATTGATGAATAAGAGGGGCAAACCGAACGGGCAAAATACTCCTTGTCGTTATTGTACCTTCATCTGATTTTTCTATGAGCATGAGATTTTGTATCTGAAAGGGATTCCCTATTGGGATTACCATTTTTCCCCCATTTTTCAACTGCTGTATAAGAGGTGGCGGAACGTGTGTAGTCACGGCAGTCACGATAATGCGGTCAAAAGGTGCGTGGTCATTCCAACCAAGATAACCATCACCTATTTTGAGTGTTATGTTTTTAAAGCCCAGTTTCTCAAATCGTTTCCCTGCTGCTTCACCCAATTGGGGGATGATTTCAATGGTGTACACTTCCTTAACAATGAGACCGAGTACTGCAGCTTGATAACCTGATCCTGTTCCGATTTCAAGTGCCACATCTGTTTTTTTTGCTTCAAGAAGTTCAGACATGAGGGCGCCAATGTATGGCTGAGGAATGGTCTGGCCATATCCGATGGGCAACGGGAAATCTCCGTAGGCAGACTCCGTGTATTTTTCAGGAACAAACAAGTGGCGGGGGATAGTTCTGATTGCCTGCAACACTCTCGGTTCTTTAATCCCCCTTTCGACCAGTTGTTTTTCGACCATCCCATCGCGCAGTTTTTTCTCATTTGCTTTGTCGGACTGGCGAGAAATACCATATGAAGAATGACAGAATAGCAAGAAAAGGGCAAAGAAAAGGAACAAAGCGAAGCAAAATGGTTTTCGCTTTTTCATTTGTTCTGGCGGCAGGGGTGATTTCTGCATAGTCACGATGATTTTTCCGATTTTAGGATGTCCTTTCCGAATCGTTGCCATCAGTCCCAGTTTTTTCCTCTTAAATAAAATGCTACTGCGACAACAATGATGACCCCCTCAACAACCCACTGCCAATATCCTGAAACATCCAGCATATTGAGACTATTATTGAGAACAGTGAGAATAAATATGCCTGCAAGTGTTCCAATGAGACCACCCTTTCCACCCATCAAACTGGTTCCCCCAACCATAACTGGGACCAAAGATTCGAGCATGAATGGTTCACCGGCGGTGGGATCCCCCATGCCCATTCTGCTTGCCAAAAGGATGCCTGTTAAAGCTGCCGTGAAACTGCAGAGCATGTATGTGTAAATTTTTACTCTGTTTACCTTTATCCCGGAAAGTCTGGCAGTCTCCTCGTTTCCACCAATTGCATAAATATGCCTGCCGAATTTTGTTTGCCTCAGGATCACAATCCCGACGACAAGTGTTATAACAAAAAGCAAAACCGAGACGGGGATAAATCCCAATTTTCCCCATGCGAGAACTTCCAGGTAGGGAGAAATCTGACCGTAGGGTTCATCCGTATATAGAAATACCCCTCCCTGGATTAATTCCATGGTTCCGAGCGTTACAATCAGAGGAGGAATCCCTGTTCGGGTGATGATAAATCCGTTACAAAAGCCTATGGATAGGGCGATGGCAAGTACGAGAAGGACCACAGGGATTGTCAAAGCGTCCCTGCCCATGAGAAGCCCCGTGGTCAAACAGGATGTCAAACTGATGACAGCGCCGACAGAGAGATCGATACCTGCCGTGAGTATAACAAAAGTTTGACCGATGCTCACAAGTCCCAAACAAACAGACTGACGTAGGATATTGTTGATGTTGCGTAGACTAAGAAAGACATCAGATAATAGGCTTGAAACAAGAACCATTAAAATCAGGATGAAATAAACAACATATGTTTCCCTGTGCTCTTTCAAATGCATGAAATTCAAGGTTCTGCTCCTTCTGCTAATTCTCTTGGCCGTAACCTGTAGCCATCATCATAATTTTTTCTTCTGTGGCTTCAGCAGAAGAAAGGACACCCATCATTTTTCCTTCGTGCATAACCGCCACACGGTCACTCATGCCGATAATCTCGGGCAGTTCAGAAGAAATCATGATAATGGCTGTCCCCTGTCCTGCAAGTTTTCTTATAAGGCTATAGACTTCTGCCTTTGCCCCTACGTCAATGCCGCGAGTTGGTTCATCCATAATGATTACTTTCGGGTTTGCGTTAATACACCTTGCCAGGATCACTTTTTGTTGATTCCCTCCGCTGAGGAACTGGATTTCCTGGTCGATATCCGGTGTTGCTATATTGAGCTGCTCAACCGATCCGTTGGCGATGTTCTCCTCTCTATCTTTTTGTATGAAAAACCATTTCTTTATTTGATCCAGGATCAGAAGGGTGATATTCTGCCCGACAGACAAGCACTCAATGAGACCTTCTTTTTTGCGATCCTCAGGAACGAATCCAATCCCTCTGGAAATGGATTTCCTGATGCTGTTTTTATGAACTTTTTCCGTACCAAAATAGATTTCACCCGCATCAAACTGGTCAGCGCCAAAAATAATCCTGGCGAGTTCCGTACGACCGGAACCAACCAGCCCGGATATCCCTAGAATCTCGCCTGTGTACACTCGAAGGGAAACATTTTTGAGAGACTTGCCCTGTGTAATATTTTTGAGTGTGAGAATTTCACTTTTTTCCCCTGCCACCTTTTCGGGGAACGTTTCAGACAAGCTCCTTCCCACCATCATTTTTACGAGGGTTGCTTTGTCTACATTTGAGGGAAAGACAGTCCCGACAAGTTTTCCATCTTTTAAAACCGTGGCTCGATCCGCTATTTCAAAGATTTCTTCGAGCCTGTGAGATATGTAGATGATAGCCTTTCCGCTATTTTTCAACCCTTGAATAATACGGTATAGAGAATCCAGCTCTTTTCCTGAGATAACGGCAGACGGTTCATCCATAATGATGATATTTGCGTTTTGAGAGAGTGCCTTGGCAATCTCAACCATTTGTTGCTCGGCTACGCTAAGGTATTTAATTTTTCGGTGGGGGTCAATTTGCGTTCCCAGCTGTGAGAGGAGTTTTTCTGATTGTCCAAATAGGTAAGATTTATCAAGAAAAAATCGATTCTTTGTCGGTTCACGACCCAGAAATATGTTTTCTGCAACGGTGAGTTCCTCCAGCAGATTGAATTCCTGATAAATAGTGCTAATGCCCAGTTTCTGAGCTTCCCTTGGGCTGGAGAAATGGGTTTCTTCCTGTTTCACGATGATTTTGCCATGATTTTGACGATAGGCGCCGGCAAGGATCTTCATAAGGGTAGATTTCCCAGCCCCATTTTCCCCGATCAGCGCATGGACCTCTCCATATTTGCCGTCGAAATCCACCGTATCCAGGGCTTGAACCCCCGGGAAGGATTTTGAGATCTTTTGCATTTCAAAAATTTTTTCGGGCATTTTTCTTGACCACCGCTGACTTCAGTTCTGTGAGGGAGGATGAAAATCCTCCCTCTTTTGAGATTACATTATTTCGGAAGCCACTTTTCAGGTAAGGTGTGGTCTGGAAACCAGGCATCCGGCCTGTCCATTGCGGCAGCCTCTTCAAGCGGCATATCTGCAATGATATCCGTTGTATTCGGCCTTGCCAAAATCATCCGTGCAGCATTGTACCGAAAAGGAACAGGATTGCCTTGAAGGATACTCAATCCAATGTCTACAGCATCTGCGCCCATTGTCACCGGATACCCCGGAGCGCAAATATCGTAATCCCATTTCACGGCTCTGGTAAGAAAACCATTTGTTGGATCGCCCGTGATGGGGACTTTAATTCCTGCTGCGTGAAGAGCTTCGATTGCTCCCTGGGCCTGGCAGCCACTATCACACCATACACCATCAATTTTATCTCCGAAGGATTGGATCATTGCTTGCATAACTTCCTTTCCTTTCGAAGGTGAATACTGTGTGTACTGGCGGTCAAGGATTTTTATCCCGGGATATTTTGCAAGGGCTTCAAACCCTCCCGTTTTTCTTTCTACCACCGAACCTGCTCCTGCCCAGCCGGCCAGCACTGCAATATTCCCTTTCCCTTTCAGCATCTGTGCCAGCCAAACCATTTGAATTCGTCCCATGGAATAATTGCTGGCAGCCACAAAACACACATAGTTGTCACTTTTAATCCCCTTGGATATGGTAACTACGGGGAAGCCTTCTTTGTGTAACCTGCTGATAATAGGATCCAAGCCTGCCTCTGTTACGGCTCTTATGAGCAGAATGTCAATCCCTTTTGCCAGTAAGTCTTCGATGTCGTTAATTTGTTTGTTAGCTTTTCCCTGGGCGTCGGTGACGTACATTTTTTTAATCAGATTCGGGTATTTTTCCGCCGCTGCCTGGGCTTCCCGTTGCATAAAGTTCGTCCAACAGTTGGTTATACCAGCGTTTGAGAATCCGAATACATATGGTGGTTTTTTCTTATATTTTTTCGTATCCACCATTTTTACGCTATTTGGATTCAATAAAGTCCCACGGGCCCACTCCCGACCCTTCGTCCAATCGGTTTTCTTGTCTTGGGCCAATGCAGTACCGCATACGATCGTACCAAGAAACGAACATACTGTTAAAAACAATAAAATTCTTTTCATATCGAGATCTCCTTTAGTTAAAAAATGCTAAAGACAACACGTTTACTTCATCCAAAAATCGAAATTTTGCAGACATCACCTCCTTTTTAAAAACAACTTATCCTGCTGATCGTCTTACGTAAAAAGATACGGCCAGGATAATAGCAGCCCCCTTAACGAGGTATTGAAAGTGAATGGGAAAATGGAGCAGAAGGACCATATTGTACAATATGACGAGAATCAAAACGCCGGCAATGGTCCCGAAAATACCACCCCGACCTCCTGCGAAAGACGTCCCTCCCATGACCACGGCGGCAATGGAATCAATCTCATACCCCTTGCCTACCCAGTTGTCCGCGATTCCTACCCATCCTGCCAGGTAAAGACCAGCAAGAGCTGCTGAAAAGCCTGATATTACATACACCATTGTGATAACTAGGCTGGTATTGTACCCGGAAAGGCGAGCCGTATTGATGTTGCCGCCGATTGCATAAAGCTGCCGCCCAAATACCGTTTTCTTTAATACAATGGCGGCGATAGCCATTAGTAATGCCAGTGACAAAACGGATGCGGGAATAGGCCCAATACTGCCTGTCCCAAGAAAGCGAAGAATAGGGGGGAAAGAGCCTTTTGGGGCACCGCCCGTATAGACGAACCGAAGACCCTGAACTATAGTCATAACCCCCAAGGTTGCAATAAACGGTTGCACTTTGCGCTTTGTAATGAGTAATCCGTTCACTAGCCCTATAAGCATGCCGAAAACCAGGCAGAGAAGTCCTACCGGAAGAAGCATGGCATCCTGCCCTGCGGTATGGTGGGCGATTATTACAGCTACCCCGGCCATGATAGAGGCAACAGATAGATCCAACCCACCGCCACCAGTTAAGATCACCATGGTCTGGCCGATGCTCACGATACCTAAGGCAGCGGCCGGGGTGAGAATATTTTTGATGTTTTGGACTGTTAGAAAGGCTGGAGAAATAAGTGAAGAAAAGATGAAGAGAAGGCCCAGAAATATGTAGATGCCATATTTTTCAAAGATGGGCTTTATCGAAGCCATACGCTTTCCCTCCATGGACCATCAGAAAGAAGTCTAAAGATTACCAACCAAAAACATGACAAGCAAGAGTAACAGGATATCAACAGTAATGAATAGTTTCATTAAAAAGGGATAAAATTCATCCTGAATGAACACGTAGGGCAAAAAAAATCCTTTTCTTCTATGTCAGGAAACTTATCAAGCCAGAATGGCAATAGCCCGAATAGGTGATCCGCTACCTCCTCTTATTTTTAGGGGTAAGCCATAGAATGTGAAACGTTTTCCCGCAATCTGATCAAGATTGCAGAGGTTTTCCATGTGTGGTATTTCCGTTTTTCGAGTTACCATATGTACAGGATATGCAAGATTCCCAGGAGTATCGGTACTGGGAGCGTCCACACCCCAGTTTTTTATTTTTTTCTCGACCAATAGATATTCCGCTGCTTCTTTTGTGAACCCTGAATAGGCATCGAGCCATTCAGGTTTGCCATAATTTCTGTCGAAATGGCCTGTGTAGAAAAGGACGATATCATTCGCCTGAATTTCAAGATTTGCCTTTTTCTCGGCCTTCTTGATTACATCGGTGTCCATTGTGCTCCGCTCGGGGAAATCTGAAACATCAAGACAAAGGGCCGGACCGAAAAAGGTCTCCAGCGGCATCTTATCGATGCTTGGGGCGTTAGGGTCCGGGTTGACATGGCTAATGGAATCCACATGGGTGGGGCCATGGTCATTGAGAATCATTCCTTTTGTCGTGTAGCAATAGCCGCCTTCGAATAGTTTGCCTGTCTCTTCATAGGTATGATAATCCCAAATCACGGTGTTCATGTGCCCTGGATAAACAGGCATCCCTTGATAGATCTCCTGAGTTAAGTCAATAGTTTTCTGCATTGGTACCTCCTCCTTATTATTGGCGATAAATATTTTTTAATCATCGGGCAGGCCTTTGTTGCACGCCTGCATCCTTTACCTTAGAAAGATGGCGGTGTGTGGACCCATATCACTTCGATGTCATCCCCTTCTATACCGCGCCAGGAATGGGGAACATCAGCCGGATGGCAAATACTATCTCCCGCATGAAGGGTATGAACTTCTTCGCCTGCCGTCACCTCAATCGTTCCTTTTAGAACGATTCCGAACTTCTCGCCGGGTGGATCGAGCATGGGCTGGTCTCCTGAACTGTCGCCTTTCTTTATTTTCATGAGCATGACTTCCAATTGACGACGCAGATCAGGCGTGAGTACCTCATAAAGGACATGTGCACCCGGAAGGGTTACCCCTTTCCTCCTATCGGAACGAACCACCTGTATGTCTGTCGCATAGGGAAGAGTTGGCGCGGGCTGTTCCTGTGGGCGGGATTCATACCCCCAGAGGTCTTGGCCGTTTTCGCTTCCTGCCAGAAGCTTCACTACGCTGATCCCGAAATGCCTCGCAATTTTTTTAATTGAAGTGATGGATGGTTGTGTTAGATTGCGTTCAACCTGGCTCAGTAGGCTCTTCGAAAGCCCCGTGCTTTTTGATAGTTGTTCAAGGGTAAGCTGGTGCTTTAATCGTTTTTTTCGGATGTTTGATCCTATGTCATCTATTTCCACTAATATTTCCTCTGTCTTTCAGTTTTGAAGGATTATATTTTGAATCAAGAAAAGATGTCAATGAAAAAGTTCATTTAAAATGGAAAAAAATTCTATTGGAATGAACTTTGTCTTGACATGATGAAAACTTCAGCCTAAATTATTGGACAGTTATCAATCATAGGATGGGAATTGACAAGGGGGTAAGAAAGATGTCTCATTGGATTATTAAAACCTTGCTATGCGGCGTTATAGAGGTGAAAAAGGATCAATTAACTACTGGTTTGGATGTTTCTTTGCCTATGGAGATACCGTATCTGGGGTTCTATTTGACAGATGGGAAACACAAGATTCTATGCGATACGGGAATCAATGGGAAATATATTGTGAACGGCAGGGCTTGGGCCAATTGTCCGGCGCAAGGCGGAGAAGACTGGGTTCTTAAGGCGCTCTATGACATTGAGGTAAATCCACGGGAGATTGAAGCGGTCATCTATACACATCTTCACAATGACCATGCCGGGAACTGCCATCTTTTTCCTGAAGCCGTTCATATCTTCCAGGAATGTGAGTGGAAGGAACTTCTCGACCCACTGCCGTCTATGATGATCCGCGGGGATTTCGACCAAAGCCTTATTCCGCAGCTAAAAGAGATGAATTGCATGAAATTGGTGGGCGACCTGAAGCTTTACGAGGGGCTTGAAATCCTTCATACCCCCGGCCATACCGCCGGTAGTCAGTGTTTGCTGGTCAAAACAAAAGACGGTGTCTACAATCTGACGGGTGATACCGTCCATATACTGCCCATTGCGTTTCCAGAGATGACCGAGATGACTCTTATGGATGGAAAGAAAATTACCATCACCCCGGCTCCCAAACACTGGGGTCCGGCCGTACCTTCAAGCCTGGTATATGACCACTATGCATGGTTTAGATCCATCTATCGACTCAAATCCTTAATGAGAGATCCACAGTTTTATCTTCCGGGACATGAAACCTCAATTGTGGGAAAGGTATTCGGCGTCTAAGGCTTTCTTTCGGCAAGGGGCAGTTTTGTCTATGCAGGTGGTCTGCTCCATCTCTTGCGGATATCAGCCCCCCTGCAACTAAAAGCACATTTAGGAGAGACGTATATGAAATTGGACATCCACCATATCGGCATGGTCGTTGACGATATTGATCGATATAAGGATATGTATGAAGGGCTTTTCGGGTTTGAAGAAAAAGGCCGCTATGTTGTAACTGCCTTTAATGCAGAATGCAGTTTCTTGTTATGTAATAACACATACCTGGAGCTTATCAAACCCCTTGCAGATGATGGGCTAGGCCGTTTTTTGAAAAAGCACGGATCTGGTAAACTCCATCATATTTGTTATGTTGTGGCCGACATCGATGAAGCGGTTCGCTATTTCACGAAAGAAAAGGGGCTTCGGAGTCTGTCCGAGACCCCTGAGGACACTCCAAGTTTTGAAAAGGCCATTTTTTTCCATCCCAAAGATACCGGCAACTTATTGATTGAACTGGTAAGTGGCCCGTCTTGCCCATTACCCGCATAAACTGGAAGACCTCGCTACTTGAGGAGTTCTCGTGTAATCACCAGCTTTTGTATCTGGTTTGTTCCCTCATAAATCTGAGTAATCTTTGCATCGCGCATCATCCGCTCAAATGGAAACTCGGTCATATATCCGTAACCGCCCGCCACTTGAAGGGCGTCGGTGGCTACCTTCATTGCCATATCCGATGCAAACAGTTTGCAGCAGGCCGACATATAGGTTTTTCGAGGGTCCTGTACATCTATCATGGCTGCGGCTTGGTAGGTTACCGCTCTCGCTGCCTCGATTCGTGCAGCCATTTCTGCCAGAATCCAGCCCACTCCCTGGAATTTTGCGATTGGTCTCGAAAACTGGACTCGTTCTTTTGCGTAGGAAACGGCTTGGTCTAAAGCCCCCTGGGCAAGACCCACGGCCTGAGCTGCAATAACCGGCCTTGAGGTATCTAAGGTCTTCATGGCATAAACAAACCCCTTCCCTTCTTGGCCAAGGAGATTTTCAGTGGGGATTTCCATATCCTCAAAGGCCAGTTCTCCGGTGGGTGAGCCCTTAATGCCCATTTTCGATTCCCATTTGGCAACGGAAAACCCCGGCGAATCTTTCTCGACGATGAAAGCGCTGATCCCTTTGACGCCGGCGGCGCTGTCGGTCATGGCAAAAAGGCTGAACACATCCGCTATTGGTCCGTTGCTGATGAAGCATTTGGAGCCGTTTATAATATATTTTCCGCCTTGTTTTTTGGCTTTGGTATTCATTGCGGCTGCATCCGATCCTGCTCCGGACTCTGTTAAAGCAAAGGCCGACAGGATTTCACCTGAGGCCACACGCTGTCCGTATTTTTTTTTCTGCTCTTCAGATCCGGCAATGAGAATCGGTTCCCAACCAAGAGATTGAACCTGAACGATCAAAGATGAACTCACGCAGGCTTTGGCTATCTCCTCCACTGCCAGACAAAGGTACATGTGTCCCTGACTCATCCCGCCGTATTCTTCTGGTACACTCAGGCCCAAAAGTCCCATTTCCTGAAAAATGGTTTTCAGATCCCAGGGAAATTCACCTGTTTTATCTATCTCAGCCGCCCGCGGAGCTACTTTTTCGGAGACCATCTTTCTGACCTGGTCAACGAACATCTTTTGATCTTCGTTCAGTAAGTACATTTTTTTATCGTCTCCTTATGGAAATCCAAGGGAAGAAATTCCGTATTGACAGTCCGTTAGGGTTTGAAATATGGAGCATGGGGATTTATGAACCCTCAGGATCCGATGTTTTGGAACGTCTGGGTGGACTGACTACTGCTTCACCGTCCAGAACGATGTTCCCATCCTGATTGAAACACTTAGTGCTTAGTCGTACATGTTTCTTTTCACTCATAATTTCCCCCACCTCGATTTGAGCGGTAATCGTGTCTCCAATATGGACCGGCGCCAAAAAATTCAATTCCTGTCTGATGTAGACAGTTCCATAACCCGGGAGTTGGTTGGTAATAGCAGAGGATATAAATCCTGCTGTCAGCATGCCATGGGCAATTCTGGTTTTAAAAAACGTTTTTTTCGCGTATTCTTCATTGACATGGGCGGGATTAAAGTCCCCTGTTATCCCAGCATAGAGATAGATATCCGACTCTGAAACCGTTTTGGCAAATTCCGCCCGATCTCCCACCTTCAATTCATCAATGGTCATAGCGGTCATCAAAAGCGCCTCCGTTCAAATTTTTTCCCTTAATAGCCTTTGTTCATTTTATGGTGGATTCATGCGCAAAGTCAATAAAAATTTCACTTTAAAGGAAAATAGTTTATTTTTAATGAATATGCGTAAAGGAATAATTATACAAATAATATAGGTATTTATGTTTATAATTAGTGCCTTATGATCAGTAAAATTCATCTATATGGAACATTTTTAACTTCCGAACTTCTTTCTCTTTGCTGCCTCTACTCATTTCCATGTTGACGAGCAAGGTGAGATTTGTTCATATGGCATCCGTTGGAAATGGGTATTCTTTTTTTACCCTGTTCCCAATAAAGGTTCTTGGGTTCAACATCATAAAAAGAAAAATTTGCATGCTTACGGCCAAAGTTTGTGGAGGAAGAAATTTTATGAAAGCCATGGTAATGTATGATTGGAATGCCCCATATATACTGGAATGCAGGCCCGTTCCTGAAATAGGACCCCAGGAAATCCTTATCAGAATCAAGGCCTGTGGTATCGGGCTCACATTGACGAACCTTAGATCCGGTCGATTGGGAGGCACTTTGCCCAGGGTCATTGGCCATGAGATCGGTGGTGTTGTTGAAGAGACCGGGGGCGAGACCACCAGGTTCAAACGTGGAGACAGGGTTTGCGTGAGTTTCTATCTTACTTGCGGACATTGCAGGTGGTGCGTCAGTGGCAGAGAGACCCTCTGTGAAAATCTGGGAGGATACGTAGGCGCTGCCATCGACGGTGGTTTAGCAGAATATACCAAGATACCGGAACGCAATGTGCTGCACATCCCTGAAGGTGTCGGTTTTGCCGAGGCCGGGGTGACCACCGATGCGGTGGCGACAAACTGGCACGTGTTTAAAGAACGAACAAAGACGAAACCCAACGACCGGGTGCTGGTGGTAGGAGCAGGTGGGGGCGTAGGTGTCCACGCAGTGCAGGTTGCCAAAGCCTTTGGGGCCTACGTTATCGGGGCCGATATCTCTTTGGAAAAATTGGACTTTGCCATGGAGAATGGGGCGGATGAAGTGATTAATGCCGCGGATGAGTCAATGGATGATGCGGTCATGCGGCTTACAAGGGGCCGCGGAGTGGATGCCGTAGTAGATATGGTATGCACAAAAGAAACCTTGGAAACCGGCACCAGGTGCCTGGGCAGGGGTGGCACCCTTGTAGTGGTCGGGGTTCCCAAAGAGATTGGGGAGTTGAATTTCAATCCAGCACGACTTCTCTTCGACGAGATCAATTTGACCGGATGTCGATGTGCTACACGACAGGAGATTCGGGAATCCCTGGAACTGGTGAGACGCGGCATAGTGAAGCCGGCCGTTATGAACACTTTCCCACTAAGAGAGGCTAACAAGGCCCAAAAACTGATCGACGATATGAAGTTACTTGGTCGTACTGCCCTTGTGATGGATTAAGAGAAAAGACCGCCGGGAGCCGGCAATATCTACACCGGAGGCCTCTTCTAAGTTTTCACAACAGTACCAAATTTTGGCCCGGACTCGGAGGAATCCGGACCAAGAGGAACATCAAAGGCTTACATATTGCAGGCCTTCGTATAAATTTGAACTCAAACTCCCTCTTCATTGGGAGCAAGTGCACGCAGGATATCCTCCGGCGTGATGGGAAATTTGGTAATCCACACCCCGATAGCGTCGTGGACGGCCATGGCGATTGCAGGTAACTGCGCATTGCATGACATTTCACAAAAGCCTTTCGCTCCAAAAGGGCCGTCAGGATGCGGAACTTCGACAGTGGCATAATGGTCCTGTGCGGGCATATCAGCCGCGGTAGCCATATAGTAATCCGCCAGTTTATCTACCGCATTATCCATACTTGGCCAACTGGGGTGGGCGCTCTCGGAAAGTGCCATGCCTATGCCCATGGCCGTGCCGCCATTGATTTGCTGTTTGCAGATTATCGGACTGATGGCCTTGCCGATTTCATAGGCATGGTTGATGCTGAGGACCTCTATAATCCCGGTCCCCGTGTCCACCTCAATCTCCACGATGCAAGCGGCAAAAGGGGCAGCCGAAAGCAGTGGCATATAGCCCGTTTTTGGGTCGCTCTCAAGGGGTCCGGGTGGCATATAAACCCCAAGACCTACCAGATAACCACCACCAAAGGTGGAGGCGCCCCCGATATCGGCCATGGCCAGGGATTTTTCCGCATTGTCCTCCACCGAAACTTTATTGTCGGCAACTACCAATTGTTCCGGTGCAACCTCCAGCATGGGGGCGGCAAACTGCTTGATTTTTTCCTTCAGATCGTCGCAGGCGGAAATAACAGCATTGCCGCCTATGAACAGGGCCCGACTGGCAAAAGCCCCCATGCAGAAAGGGATCACATCCGTGTCCCCGTTGGTCACCGTGATGCAATCCGGTGGAACATCCAGGCTTTCAGCTGCGATTTGAGCGAACGCGGTGTTGCACCCCTGCCCAAGTTCTGCAGTACCCATCAAAAGGTCAAAGGTACCGTCCAATTTGAGGCTGATCTGGGACTGATTGGGATCACCGCCGCCGTAGAATCCGTTTGCGTAACCGATGGTCGAAAATCCTTTTCCTCTCTTTTTCATTCGGCTTACCTCCCTCTGGAATTCATGGCTTTGAGATGAGCCGGCAGTTCAATCCCGTCCATCTCCGTAACCTTGTTCATGGCTTCAATCAATCCAGCGGCTACTACTTTCCAACCGGTTGGTCCGACATCCCCATCCCGCCACGCATTGATATAGCGAATTTCCCAGGGATCCATGCCGATGGCCTCTGCCAGCAGATTCATCTGGATTTCCGAGCAGTGGGTTGTGTTGATGTTTGCATACCCGCGCATGGAGCTTGAGACCGGCTTGTTGGTATATACCCCAAATCCCTCAAATCTTACGTGGGGAACATCATAGGGACCGGCAGCATAAAGAACCATTTTTTCAAGGGCATAACCACCCATGACGTTGTAAGCGCCCATGTCATGAACTGCCTTGATCTGATGTGCGGTTACCTGACCGTTTTTTTTCACCCCGGATTTGTATTCGAAAATATAAGCACCGCGTTTTGTGGAATAGAGTAAATCCGCTTTTCGGCTCATGCGATACTTCACCGGCTTGTGGATCTTGAGGGCCATAAGAGCGGCTACATGATCGCAATGGATCTCATTTTTACCTCCGAAAGCTCCACCCACCGTACCCCCTATGAGGTGTAGTTTACTCAGAGGGAGGGATAGGATTGGAAGTAATTGTGTCAGATGAAAATGCCTGGCCTGGCTCACCGTATGAATCGTCAGTCGATCATTCCCATCAAAATAGGCCACCGAAACGTGCGGCTCCATGGGCGCATGATCGTTGACCCCATGGACATAGGTTTTCTCAATAATTTCGTCTGCCTCGGCAAAACCCTTCTCGACATCTCCTTTGAATGTCAACCGGGAGTTGCCACTATTAAATTCAGCCAGATTACCTTCCGGGCGGACCATGGGCGCATCCGGTTTCATTGCTTCGACGGGGTCAAAGACGGGCGTCTCTTCCTCGATTTCCAGCTTGAATTTTTCCAATGCCTCATTGGCAGTGTCTTCATCTACTGCAGCTACCGCTGCAATACGCTCACCTTTATAACGAATATTCTTCTCGACGAATACAGGCTGATCCGGCGCCCAATAGCTGTTTTGTCCGGGTATATCTTTGACGGTAATTACACCGGCAACGCCTGGCATGGCTTCAACCGCTGAAACATCGAGATTGCGAATGATTCCTTTATGGACGGGACTCCTCAACACCTTAACCGCGAGCATTCCCGGAACCTGGACATCATCAACATAGGTTGTTTTTCCGGTCACATGACCGATACCATCGTATCTCGGGGTTTGTTTTCCGACGTATTTGGACATATTTGTTCACTCCTTTCCTTGATTATCTGAGGCCGCCTGTACGGCCTCAATGATTTCAAGATAGGACCCACAACGGCACAAGTTGCCGGAAATGGCATCGACGATCTGCTCACGCGTTGGTTTCGGGGTTTTTTGTAAAAGAGACTCGCAAGAAATGAGCATCCCCGGTGTACAAAATCCGCATTGGGCACCTCCATGTTCGTGGAAAGAAGTCTGAAGTGTGCTTAATTTGCCATCATTTGACATAAAGGACTCAACTGTCCTGACTTCTTTGCCTGCTACGGTCAGGGCGATAGTCAGGCAGGACCGTACGGGTTCTCCATCAAGCAAAACCGTGCAGGTTCCGCAATCGCCACTGTCGCAACCCCTCTTAGGGCTCATAACTTTAAGTTGTTCGCGAAGTACATCCAGAAGGGTGTCGGTCGATTTCACCAGCACCTCGACCGGTTGCCCATTTACAGAAAAAACCAATTGATATTTCATAGTCACCTCCCTTATTGAATATCTACACCGGCTGCCTGGGCCACTGCTCGCGCCACGAGAGTTTTCCCCGCTTGCAGGCGATACCAGGCGGTAGCACGCTGGTCGTCAATGGGGCTGGTGTCGGCAATTGCTTTTTCTGCGCAAGCCTGGATTAGTTCCCCATCTAATTTTTTTCCCAGAAGCATTGTTTCGGCTTGGGTACAGCGGATTGCCGTGGGAGCCATGGAGCCGATGGCGATTCTTGCTTCATGGCAACCTGACCCATCTGTATGCAACCGTACGGCCACATTGACCACAGACAGGGTCATCGCTTTTCGGCGGCCTAACTTGAGAAATACAACCCGGCCTTGCGGTACTGGGATACGGATATCCTTGATAAATTCAGATGCTGCAAGAACGGTTTTCCCCGGTCCTGTAAAAAAATCCGTTATTGCTACTGTACGCTCCCCTTTGACACCCGTTAATACCAGCTCCGCATCCATGGCCAGCAGTGGCGGCACCAAATCCGCAGCAGGGGAGGCGTTGGCCAGATTGCCTCCGATGGTCCCGGAATTTCGAACCGCGTCGCTGCCCGTGAGCCGGGCGGCCTCCGCCAAGGCGCCGGCCTTTTCGTTTATCAGGGGGTCAGAGGCAATGCAGCTGGTTGTGGTCATTGCGCCGACCACCAACTTACCGTTTTCTTCCTTGACTCCTTTGATGCCTAGATTTCCAATGTAAAGAAGAACGCTCGGTTTTAATTCGTAGTCGTTGATTTTTGGAACCAAGTCCGTACCACCAGCAAGGATCGTGGCTTGATCTCCGTAATCGGAGAGAAGTTTGACAGCATCTTCTACCTCAGTCGGAGCAAAGTACATGGAATCCCTCATAGGTTACCTCCTTTTTTTAACACCAACCGTCATTGATTATTAGTTTATGCTACTCCCTCATTTATTGAAAATTTTCTTTCGCCAATTTGATCAAATGCCCTGGTGAATCCCCTTTATCGGGTAGCATTCGCTGATTGTATGTGATGCATTTAAAATGAGCTCGACTGCGATTTCAGCCCCACGCTTGTAGATATATTCGCATGTGTGGTTTGGACTATCCGGAACAAATTTCTCTCGTAACGGCTTACATTCTTTTTCGCCAAATTCCGAAATAAACCTACGGTGAAGTTCAAAAGCGAGCTCGTCCACACAGGTAAGGTCATCACTCGGCAGTCTACGTCCATAGAGAAAACCGACACAAATAATCCCTGAAGCTAATGCTCCGCAGAGGTGCCCGGTTACTTCGATAGGCAATTCCTCTGCAGGACGACGGTCCCGCCCCGAAGCCAATTCCTCAAGCACCGCATTCAAATTTGCACCGGGTTCTTTACGGTGACTCCCTCCTCCCCCGTGAAGGCCGGTAACTATTCTGACCATATCCGGAGAGGTGATCCCCAGGGTTTCATTGATCGCCAAAAAAGTCGATTCACTGCAGTGGAATCCTTTTCGCCGAAATTCAACAGCTCTTCGCCCTGCTTGTTCTATTTTCTCACTGATTAAGTCCTGGGTCATTTTTTTGCCAACTCCGCTCGAAAACCTCTATACTTCAAAAAAAAATCTTTCACAACGATCATCACATCAAATGGCTATCCGTATTGCGCTGGATTAGGAAAATGATTGTATCACCACGATCTTCTCTGTCAAGCAAAAATTCACTTTCATAGAAATTTTTGTAGTTAAATTGAAAAGATTGAAATTATCATTCAATTTTCGATAACAAATTATCATTTTGTTCATAAAATATAGGATATTGTATTTTTCACTTAAATGGAAAAAATCTGATTGTCTTTTTTTACTGCTCATAGCAGTAACCCTTCAATTCAATTGAAATTTTGATTACGGTTTCGCCGGGTTGGGCAGCAATGAAATTTAGTTTAGATTCTGATGAAATTTTTTCTTGACGCTCTCCTTATCATCGTATAATACTATCATAAGATTTAAAAAGAACCCTTTTCGAAGGGTTTGAAGTCTTTCATAAATTTTCCGCAATTCGCGGCTTTTTATCCATTGGACGGTTAGCCCCGAGAACCTTTTTCACTCCTGATCGACAGGATGTCTCAAAGGGATTCGATTCCATGGCCCTTCTCGAAGTAAACCAAGTCAGTCTGGCGTTCGGCGGTGTTCAAGCATTGTCCGACGTAAATTTCACCATTGAAGAAGGACGAATTATCTCCATTATCGGTCCCAATGGCGCCGGAAAAACTACTCTTCTCAATTGCATATCAGGTGTTTATACACCAAGCGGCAGCATCCGAATGAAGGGCGTGGAAATGGTGGGGATGAAGCCCCACGCCAGGCCCGGTCTGGGTGTGGCGCGAACCTTTCAAAACATCGCTCTTTTTCCCAGCGAAAGCGTCATTGACAATGTCCTGGTGGGAAGCGACCATCTGCTGCGCTCCGGTGTTCTTCGAATCTGTCTGTACTGGACCCGTTTGGGCTGCACGAGGGAAGAGGTGGATGCCAGAAAAGCTGCGGCCGAAGCGCTGGCCGTTTTAGGGTTGGAAGAATTTATAAACGCACCGGTTGCGGATCTTCCCTACGGTACCCAGAAACGGGTGGAACTGGCGCGGGCCATGGTGGCCAAACCTGATTTACTCCTTTTGGATGAGCCTACGGCAGGCATGACTACCTCCGAGAAACTGGAACTTGCTGAGCAGGTGAAAATCCTGAATAAGGAACTTGGGGTCACTGTTGCCATGATTGAGCATGACATGGGCGTGGTTATGGGGATATCCGATAAGATCGTCGTGTTGGATTTTGGGAAAAAAATCGCCGAGGGTGAACCCGCCGAAGTGATGGAAAATCCCGAAGTACGAAAGGCTTATCTCGGGGAAAATACATAACATGGAATATTTCTTAGGGCTATTGGTCAACGGAATTATCGTCGGCAGTATCTACTCCATGGTGGCTCTGGGCCTTGTGCTGATCTACAAGGCTACGGAAGTGGTCAACTTTGCCCAGGGCGAACTTCTGATGATAGGCGGATATATCTGTTTGGAGACCATCGTTCAAACAGGCATGTCTTTTATCCCCGCTTTCATTGTTTCCATGGTTTTCATGACTGTGATCGCCCTGGTGATAGAACGGTTCGTGCTTCGAAAAATGATGGAAGCTCCGGTCATGTCCGTCATCATGGTTACCATAGGCATCGGCGTGATCCTGAGGGCCGTGGTGATCGGTGTGTGGGGGGCTTTCAGTATCCCTTTTGCCGACATATTCTCGAGAGATGGAATCGACCTGGGATTTATCGTCGTAGGCCAAGTCTATGTCTGGTCTTTTGTTTTGACAGTTTTTTTCATGGGCCTTTTCGGCCTCTTCTTCAAGTACACTCGTATTGGTTTGGTCATGAGGGCTACGGCCAGTTCGCGAAAGGCTGCTGAAAGCGTGGGGGTTCCCCTCACCAGGGTCTTTGCCCTGGCATGGGTCATTTCCGCAGTGATATCCGGCGTGGGAGGGGTTTTGACCGCCAATATCGCGGGGCTTACGCCTGAACTCAGTTTTTACGGAATAAAGGTATTCCCGGCGGTGATTCTGGGTGGACTGGACAGCATTGTGGGCGCTACTGTGAGTGGTGTGATCATCGGTGTTCTGGAGAACTTCGGGGGGGGGTATCTGAAAGAACTCACCGGCATAAAAGGCCTTGGACCGGTAGCGCCTTTTTTTGTGCTCGTGGCTATCTTGTGGGTGCGACCCACAGGGTTGTTTGGAAAAAAAGAAATTGAGCGGGTATAAAGAATGGGTATAAACAGCAACAATCCCTATTATCGGCCGCTCCTGGCTACCAGGTACGAGCGGATAGGAGCCATTTGCCTGGTCCTGGCAGTGGCGGTCATCTCCCAGTTCTTGAACGACTACCACTTAACATTACTGACACAAATTACCATCTTCGCTCTGGCGGGAATGGGACTCAATCTGCTGGTGGGAAACACCGGCCTCATATCGATTGCACACGCGGCCTTTATGGGGGTAGGAGCATTTTCTTCCGCTTATCTGGTCCAGAATGTGGGGGTCCCTATGCTTCCGGCCATCCTCCTGGCCGGACTGATTGCGGCAATCGTGGGCATGGTTTTTGGTCTCCCCTCTCTGCGGCTCAAAGGGGTGTATCTCGCCATGGCCAGTTTTGCGGCGCAGATCATTCTTTATTGGGCTTTTGAGCAGTCCCGGTGGCTTACGGGAGGCCAGGATGGACGATTCGTGGATCGGCCCGCTATTCTGGGCCTTAGTCTTTTGGAGTCGACCCATTTTTATCTCTTTGTCCTGGCCATCACCGTCATTGGTGCTGTGGTTAACCTGAATGTTCTTCGATCGCGCATGGGTCGCTCCTTTGCTGCGGTTCGAGATCGCCCAATGGCCGCTGAGATTATGGGCGTCAATGTGTTTCGTACCAAAATGGTGGCTTTTGGCCTGTCCACCTTTTACGCTGGTGTGGCTGGAGCCCTGTTTGGGTTTTACCTGGAGTTTGTGGCGATTCAGGCTTTTGCCCTGGTGGTGTCAATTCAACTTCTGGCTCTGGTTATTATTGGAGGGCTGGGAACCCTTTCAGGCTCAGTTTTAGGAGCTGCCTTTATCGTGCTCATTCCGGAACTTCTGGACGATATCACGCGGATGATTTCGACCCACGCCGGGGATGTAGCTCCCATCAGGTTAGGGGTGTTCGGGTTGATTATTGTGGTGTTTTTGATTTATGAGCCCAACGGCTTAGCAAGGACATGGCGTCGGCTGGTTGAATGGGGGCTGGGCAGGTTGGGAGCGGGAGGGAAGTAAGAAGTAAGCAGTAGGGAGTAAGGAGTAGAGGGTAAGCAGTAGGGAGTAAGTAGTAAGCAGTAGGTAGTGGTGGATATTTAATAAGGAAGGCAAAACTGGACCCGAACCTTTTGATGATTCGGACCATAAACGTTAACCTTTTAAACGAGCTGAGGAGGAGAAAAAGATGAAAAAAAGATTGTTTGCTGTTGCCGCGCTGGTGGCTGTGGTATCCCTTTTGGGGTTTTCGGGTATGGCACAGGCCGAGATTGTGGTTGGCGGTATCTCCAACCGCACAGCGCCCACATCCGATGCGGGTATTCCCAGTATGGATGGTGTCCTTTATGGCTGGAAATGGGTTAATGAACACGGTGGGATTTGCGGAGAAAAAGTCAAGGTGGTCGAAATCGAATGTTCCTACGACATACCGAAGACGGTGGCCGCCTTCAAAAAACTCACCGGGAGCTACAAGGTGCCCTTGATCCATGGCTTCGGTACCCCGGACAGTCTGGCCTGCGTCCATTTCTCCACCAGGAAAAAGGTCATTTACATGCCGGCGTCTTATCTGATGGAGTGGAACCCCAAATATGCACCCTATTTTTTCGTGACCAATGCCACCTATTCCCATGCGGGACGAAGCGCTGTCCAGTTTGTGAAAAAAGAAGGTGGGAAACTGGCCCTCTTGTATAACCCGGGCGGGTTTGGAGAAAACCCCATCGCGGATATCAAGGATGAGGCCAAAAGGCAGGGTGTGGAGATCGTAGCCGAAGAAGAAATCGGGTATGTGCCCACCGATGCCGTTCAGCAGATCCTGAAATGCAAAGCGGCCGGCGCCACCCATATCTGGATGGGAAATACCGATTCGGCCATGATTGTTCTGGCCAAAGATCTCAAAAAACAGGGATTCGATGCCAAAATCATAGGAAATATCTATGCCGCCACGGAAAATGTTATCAATACGGCGGGAGCTGATGCGGAAGGGCATTACGGCATGTACGGCACCGTTGCCTACGGCGACATGAGCGCTCCGGGCATGGAAGGTATCATGGCATGCGATTATAAAGACAAACAGCACACCCACTTCATACGTGGTTGGGCACAGGCACTGATGACGGCTGAGGCCATGACTCGGCTCTGCAAGGCCGGTAAAAAGATCACAGGCCCCAATCTTAAAGCAGCTTTTGAAACGATGAAGGACTTTTCGCCCGGAGGGCTGGTACCTCCTATCACCATTACTGCAGACGACCATTTCGCAAGTATGGTGGTCCCCGTGTACCAGGTCCAAAACGGAAAATGGGTCAAAGTGTGGGACAACACCCTGGATAAATCCAAATATGGGTGGCAGGTCATCAAAGACACCTGGAAAGCAGGTAAGTAAAGACAATAGGTAGCACAGGGGCATCCCCGCAGAAATGGCCTCATACCCATATCGGGGATGCCCTTATCTGACACGTTCAAAAAATCGAACCGCAGAATGTAGAAATGTGAATTTTCGCTATGACTTTTCAGCGGGATCAAATCGGGAAAAAGACTTCTTAAAGAAATTCTCGCGCAAAGACGCAGAGAGGAACCGGTTTCGGGTGTCAGGTGTCAGGTTTGAGACACCCAGTTTCAAATTTCCAGTTTCATACAAGAGCCGCCTTCCCGCTTAAAAGCGGGATCAGATCGAGAAAGAAACTTCAGGTACCCAGTACCCAATACCCAGTGCCCAGTACCCAGCAACCAGCAACCAAAGTAGTTTCACACCAGCAGGCCGAAAACGTGGAAAACATGCTTGAAGTTCAAAATCTTCGGGTGGCCTATAATCGGGTCATCCGAGTCCTCGAAGGGATTGCCTTCCATGTCCCCAAAGGGAGTATCGTCACCCTGCTTGGAGGAAACGGATCGGGGAAATCCACCACCCTCAAGGCTATTTCCGGTATGCTGAGGTCGGATAATGGAGCCATCGTTACCGGTCAAGTCACTCTTGAGGGGCTGGATGTTACGGGCAGGTCTGCACCCTACATGGTTCGAAAAGGCGTCATGCATGTCATGGAAGGACGTTTCGTTTTTCCAGACCTTTCTGTAAAAGAAAACATGCTTATGGGCGCTTATGCAGTCTCCGACAGGAGCCGCATTCGCAGCGATATGGAAAGCTGGCTGGACTTTTTTCCGGTGCTGAGAAACAGGCTTGACACACAAGCCGGCTATCTGTCCGGAGGAGAGCAGCAGATGCTTGCTATTGCCCGGGCACTCATGGCACAGCCCAATGTCATTCTGCTGGATGAACCCTCCATGGGGTTGTCGCCTTTGTTGGTGCAGGAGGTCTTTAAGATTGTTGCTGATATTCGTAAAGCCAATAATTTGACCTTTCTTCTGGTGGAACAGAATGTCAAGATAGCCCTTCAGGTGGCGGATTACGGATATGTTATCGAACAGGGTATCATTCGCCTTGAGGCCACGGCTGAAGAATTGCGCGAAAATCCACGTCTCCAGGATTATTACCTTGGTATCAGCGAAAATGGAAGCCAGGCCTGAACTCTGAACCCTGGACCTACTGCTTAATAGATCGATCGGGATTGCTCCTAAGGTCGGCCATTGGAGTTGTTTTCTTACTCATAATCTTAATCGTAATCATAATCGAAGAGCCCTGGAATAGGTCAAAAGGAGTATGATTAAGATTATGATTATGAACTGTCGAACGTATTCTTGGTTGATTACATCAAGCGGGCGAAGTTAGGACCAAGCCCGATTGTTCGTACAGCTTCTTTCCTCTGTGTATGCGGATTTTTTGTTGACGAATACCACCAATCGTACTATAGACCCTCTTTATAGGTCTTATGATAGTATTATAATATCTGAAAGATGCGGTTAGCGGTTAGCCGTTAGCTATTAGCCGTATGAAATCGACTATTTACGTTTGCAATGGGTTAGCATTAAAAAATGAAAATACCAATGCAGGGAAGAGTCATGCAAATGCTCTAAATTTTTAAGCTAACGCCTAATAGCTAAAAGCTAATTGCAGTTTATAGGTAACATGAAATACAGGATATGACGTGCCTTCCATCAATAGAAAAAAACTCGCTGACTCGGTGATTGAAGAGATCAAAAGGATGATTGAAAGAGGTGAACTCTCGCCGGGCGACAAACTTCCCAACCAGAATGAATTTGCGGCTCAACTGGGTGTTAGTCGAACGGTCCTTCGCGAGGCGTTGCAAACTCTGGATCAATTAGGGGTTATTGATCAAAGGCCCAAATATGGAACGGTCATCCGGGCCAAGACCCCTTTTCTCTATTCCGAACACTTGATCCCCCCGCTGATGTCGGACAATAATGCAACCATAGAACTGATCCAGGCCAGAAGATTCATAGAGGTTGGAGCAGCCGAAATGGCAGCTAAGAATGCTTCAAAAGCCCAGGTAAAGGAAATGGGAATTCTTGTGGATGAGATGGAACGGATGCGGGAGGCAGGGGATGATGGCGAGTATACTGAAAAAAATATCGCATTTCACTTTTTGATTGCCAAGGCTTCCCACAATCGATTTATGCTCCATCTCTTGGCCACCATACGAGGTTTCATGGAACAGTGGACTCAAGAATCAATCAGTGTGCTGCCCGGACTCCTGGATCGCTCTTTGAAATTTCACCGTGGCATCTATGAAGCCATACGGGATGGAGAACCCAGGAAAGCGGCCTCTTCCATGCGGAAGCATATCGCCGATTTTCAGAAGAGCCTGGAAAAATTTTATAAGAAAGCTGGTAGGGAAAATTGAGTTTTACATTTGTTTTTGGAGAATAATTTATGGCAAAGAAAAAACGTGTTGTCTATTCGAACCGTCCCTGGGAGGCCACAGGCATCTGCAGCGGATGTAAACTTTGTGAACTGTGGTGCTCTCTCGCTAAAAATGGCGCTTTCAATCCCCGCCGATCGCGAATCCGGATCGTGGAGCTCGGTACAGGCGTTGATGTGCCGGTCACCTGCCAGCAATGCCAGGACCCGGCCTGTCAGGCTGCTTGCCGATTTGAAGCCATTGTGTATGATGAGAAGCTTAAAATTGTTGTGGTGGACGAAGAGAAGTGTACCGGTTGCCGGGCCTGTGTCGGAGCCTGTCCCTACGGAATCATCGCCATGGATCCAGCCACCCACAAGGCTATCAAATGCGACCTCTGCAACGGAGAGGAACCGGTTTGTGTGTCCATCTGTCCCTCTAACGTTTTGGCGCTTGTTGATGACGTGGAAGCGGGGGAGATAAATCGGCGCCGATTTGCGACCCTACTGGCCTCCGATGACCAGATTCAACGTTCTATGCCAGGTGGAGAAGAACCCATCCAAAAGAAGCTGGAAAAAAGGGGATAAGGTAAAATGACGAAAAAAAAGAATTGTTATGCCGGAAAAATATTGAGACTGGACTTGACCACCGGGTCTTTCACTACGGAAAGTTTCGGTCCGAAGCAAACCGACCTTTTTGTGGGTGGCAGGGGGGTGGCCTCAAAGGTCCTCTACGATGAAGTGCCTCCCGAGGTGAAACCCTTCGATCCGGAAAATCGACTTATTTTTTCTCCCGGCGCCCTCCATGGCACAGGGGCTCCGTCTGCCAGTCGGACTACGGTGACTACCCGTTCACCCCTGACCGGGATGCATGGGGATGGACATGCTGGGGCCACCTGGGGTGGAGAATTAAAGCGTGCGGGATATGACCTCCTGATTATTCAAGGCAAAGCGGAAAAGCCCGTTTATCTTCTCATTGACGACGATAAATTGGAACTGAGAGACGCCGGGGCTCTTTGGGGAAACTTTACATCCAAGACCCATGCGAAATTGTGTCGGGAGTTGGGGGATCATGAGCTCTGTACCATCTCCATTGGACCGGCAGGGGAAAATTTGGTTCGCCTTGCGGCGGTGTTTCATAACGGATCAGACAAAGGTACAAGCGCTCGTTGCGGCTTGGGGGCCGTCATGGGTTCCAAAAACCTCAAAGCTATTGCCACCAGGGGGACCGGCGATGTGGGGGTGGCGGATATTCCCGCCTTGAAGTCGGCCTATCAGGACTATCTGGACACGATTGAAGTAGACCCTTATTGTCCCCCTGCGACAAAATACGGTACTTGCCGGTTCATGATGCACCGCGTGAAATTCGGGATACACGGTGCAGAAAACTGGCGTTATGGGGAATACGATTGGCATAAGTTGGACCCGGAGGTTTTTCGAAGCGACTACCAGGTCAAGGCCGGCGCCTGTGTGGCCTGCCCGGTTCGTTGCCGACGCGATTACAGAATAACTTCCGGCCCCTTTGCAGGTACCACGGCCAAGGTGGAGTGGGAGACGATCGCAAGATCCATGACCTGTGGTATCAAAGATCCCGAGTCTGTCATTGCGTGGTCCAATATCTGCAACCAATACGGGCTGGATATCGAGGGTACCGGAGACACGGTTGCCTTCGCCATGGAGTGTTTTGAGAAGGGAATCTTTACGGAAAAGGATACCGACGGGCTTGACCTGCGGTTCGGCAATGTGGAGGCCTATCTGGAACTGACCCGGAAAATCGCCCTCAGGGAGGGGAAACTGGCCGATATTCTTGCGGAAGGAACCAAACGGGCAGCGAAAAAGATAGGGCAGGGGAGCGAGAAATTTGCCATCCATGTGAAGGGTGGAGAAATGACTGCGGGTGACCCCAGGGGTATGCCTGTGAGGGCCGTCAGTTACGCTACCAGCACAAGGGGCGGCGATCATCTCAGGTCCAACCCCTATATTGAAGAGATCATGACCCCTGAGGAAGCTCTTGAATGGTGGGGGAGCGAAGAAGCAGCCGATATCTCCAAAGGGCTGAAAGGCAAGGGTCGGATGCTCAAGTTCAGCGAAGACCTGGTTACCATCGGAGACATTCTGGGCCTGTGCAAGTTTGCCTTTTATCGCTCCGCCACTTTTCCATACCTCTATAAAAAGGGCGTCCACATTGCCACCAGGCTTTACAATGCCTGCAGTGGCAGGAATCTGACGGAACAAGAGATGCTCCAGACAGGGGAACGGACCTGGAATATTGAGAAGGCCTACAATACCCGTTGTGGCGCCACGCGGGCCGATGACGATATTCCGGAACGCTTTTTTAAGGAACCCCTCAAGGGTGGGGGCCCCAGTGGAGGGGCCGTGGTGGAACGGGATAAATTTGATAAGATCCTGGATGAATACTATGAGGCCCGGAAATTCAATCCGTCATCCGGACTTCCCACCCGTGCAGGATTGGAGGGACTGGGCCTCCATGACATAGCCGACGACCTGGAAAAAAGAGGCAAACTGGGAGCGTAAGTATGTCCTTTGAAAACCCCGTTGAGGTGGAGGTGCGCTTGCTTCCGCCCTTGAGCAACACCGCCGGGCGGGAACGGGTTCGGCTTACCCTGAATACGGACAAGACCCTCCAGGGGGTTATTGACGGCCTTTTGGAACAATTTGACAGCAGGACCTTTTATCTTCATCTTTACGACACGGAAGGGCGCTTGATTCCCGCCTGGCAGGTTTTTATCAATAAAGATCCAGCCGTGCGTCTCGTGGCTCGGGACGGGTTGAACACCCGTGTTAAAGATGGTGATGAGATTACCTTTCTTCTGGCCCTGGCAGGTGGATAATTGCCTTGGGCTGGGTATCTCAGGAGACGAAAATGACGAAAATCAATGTACCCTACGGCGTCAAAGGATCTTTGGAACTGGAGATCGAGGACAAAAATCTCTCCCTCAACACCGATGTTCCTTTTCCCGAGGAAATGGAAAATATTGATCAAGCCATTCTTCACGAACTGGACCATCCGGTGGCCGGTGAGCCTTTTTCCGAAAGGCTCAAAAAAGCCAAAAAGGTGGTGATTCTTACCGATAATTTCGCCAGGTTGACCCCGGCCCACAGAATTCTTCCGCCCATCCTGAAAAAACTTCGGGAAGAAGGCAAAGAGGTTGAGATTCTGGTTGCCAGCGGTCTTTTGAGGGAAATGAACGAGGCGGAACTGGAGAGGAAATTCGGGAAGGAAATTCTCGCATCAGGAATACCGATAATCCAGAGCAAAGCCCGGGAGACCTGGGATTTCGAGTTTGTGGGAGTTACGAGTTACGGGACGCCTATCAGTGTTCATAAAAGCCTTCTTCAGGCTGATCTGAGCCTGGCCGTGACCATGACCCAGGCAACTCTGTGGGGGTACGGTGGCGGCGGAAGCATGGTTCTCCCGGGGGTCTGCTCCTTTGAGACCATTGAGTGGGACCACAGGCTTATGTCCTGTCCTACCTGTGCCGTGGGCTACGAACCGCCCTTGAACCGGATGCGTGAGGATATTGAAGAAGCCTGCGTTTTGTCGGGGCTGGACATGTCCCTTCTCGCCGTTTTTAACCCGGACATGGGGTTGATCCACCTTACCGCCGGGGAGACCAATGCGGCCCATCGGGCTTCGGTCAAAAAATATGATGATCATTACGCTTTCGACCTTGGAAATATACCGGGAGGGAAGCTGGACGTGGCCATCTCGGGTAGTTTTCCGGGAGATCGCCTGTTTGCCCATGCTTGCTGGCCCATTGCCAATCTGGATCACTTTGTAAGGGACGATGGACTGATCATTGTGTGCACCCCCATACCGGGTGGTCTTGCGCACTACACCTATGCCAAAGATTACATGCCGCCTACGCCCGAGGCCATCCGCCGGCTCTACGAGGATGTCTTCTACGGAAAACAGGCATTGTGGCATGCCTGCCTCTGGATGCCCATCATCGAAGTCATGGCCAAAAAGGAAGTCATCGTGGTGACTGAGCCCGAACGGCTTGCGGATTTCGAGATGGTTAAGATTAACGCTGTCACCACCCTCGATGAAGCTTTTGAAATGGCCGGAAAGAAATATGGCCAGGATATGAAAGTGGGCCATTTCCCCTATGGAAAATGGGTGCTTCCTAAAGGATTGAATCAGGGAAAAATGCCTAAAGTTCGAAGTGCCTAAAGTGAGCTAAAGTTATGGAGCGGCTTCGGCGTTGGTGCAGATATATTTGCTTAGCAGTTACCAATTGAGTAAGGCGTGAAATGAAAAACAACCATCCACTTCAGGCACATCCAGATTATTTTAGGCATTTTAGGCACTTCCCCTAAAAGAGAGGAAAACATGAAACTCCGTTTTAAACAACCTGTCCTGGATCTTTTGTCTGGAGCCATCGATATTCATATCCACTCGGCGCCGGACCTGTACCCCAGGATACTCAATGATATTGAATTGGCAACTCACGCCCAGGAGATGGGTATGGAGGCCATCCTCATCAAAAACCATTTTACAGAGACTGCAGGCCGGGCGCAGTTGGCGACGGATGCCACCGGTTTTAACGTTTTTGGAGGAATTGCACTCAACCTCTCCGTGGGCGGGCTGAACCCCCACGCGGTGAGGGCAGCCCTCAAGTTGGGGGCCAAAACCGTGTGGTTGCCTACCCTCCATTCCGCCAAATTCGTGGCCAATAAGAGCCACGTGGCCAACCTGGCCGGCGAGATTGGAAAGAATCTTCAGGGTCTCTATATCCTGAAAGAAGATGGATCCCTTAAAGATGAACTCTATCCTATTTTCGATCTGATTATCGAGCATGATTCTTCTCTGGCCACAGGCCATGTGTCCATAGAGGAGGCCAAGGTGGTCGTTCGGGAGGCCGCCAAACGGGGGGTCAAAAAAATTGTGGTGACCCACCCCCTGGCTTCCTTTGTCAACTATACGGTGGACGATATGAAAGAGATCCTCGATCTCGGAGCCAGCTGGTTGGAGCATGTGTTCAATGATACCACACGCCAGGTGGGGCATCCCATTACCCGTGAAGCTCTTTTCAGCGGGATAAAAGGCGTTGGGGCCAAGCACTGTATTATGAGTACGGATGCGGGGCAGTGGCTTAATCCCGTGCCATGTCAGCAGATGGGTATCTACATCCAGGATATGCTTGATTTCGGTTTTTCCGAAAAGGATGTTCGAACCATGGTTTCGGACAATCCCGGGGCCATGTTGGGGATTTCTCCAACAGTTGGTGAATAGAGGGGAGGCAAAACCGATGGAAAAGAAAATTGGCTTCATAGGCCTGGGAGAGATGGGGAAATGGATGGCGCGAAATGTCATGGAGGCCGGGTTCGACCTGACGGTTCTGGACATGGATAAAGATGCCGTGAAATTTCTGACCGACCAGGGCGCAGGGTCTGCAGCCACCGCTGGAGAATTGGCCGGGCGAGTGGACTGGATTTTTTTGAGCCTGCCTAGTACGGCTGTGGTGGAAGAAGTCCTCTTCGGGGAAGGGGGAGTTGCTGAAGAGGCGAAGACCGGATCTCTCGTGGTGGATTGTGGCACCACCGGTTATCTTCCCACCCTGGATTTCCAGAAACGGCTCAAAGAACGGGACATAGGGTTTGCGGACGCTCCGGTTTCGGGGATGGAGGCCCGTGCCAAAGAGGGAACCTTGACGGTGATGTTTGGAGGTGATGACGCCGTTTTTGACCAGATCAAGCCGGTGCTGGACGTCATGAGCAACAAGGTGCTGCATATGGGTAATGTGGGGAGCGGACAGTTGACCAAACTGGTCAATCAGCTCTTGTTCAACATCAGCTGCGCGGCTATCGCGGAAGTGCTGCCCATGGCGGCAAAACTGGGACTTGATCCCGAAAAGGTTACGGAAGTGGTTACCTCGGGAACGGGTCGGAGTTTTGCTGCGGAGTTTTTTGCACCCCTGGCTCTGGATGGTATCTTCGACAAAGGTTACGCCCTGAAACACGCCTACAAAGATATGGTCAGTGCGTCTGAGATATCGGCCCAACACAAAATCCCCCTGCCCATGGTCCATGCGTGTACGACCACCTACCAAATGGCCCTTGCCGAAGGGTTTGAGGACCAGGGAAAAGGAGCCATGATTCAGGTATTCGAACGACTTCTGGATGTAAAATTCAGGAGAAAAGAAGAGGAAATATGATGGCGGGACAGCGTGGCGGATCAGAAGATATTACGGAAGCCTATTACCGGGGGCTCATGCACTCGGTGGGGTACCGAAGATCGGACCTGAAAAAACCGCAGATCGCCGTGGTCAATTCATGGACCGAGGTGAATCCCGGGCACCTTCCGCTGAAGGATCTGGCTAATCGCGTGAAAGAAGGGATCTGGGCTGCCGGGGGTTCTCCGGGGGAGTTCAATGTGCCCGCCCCATGCGACGGTATGGCCCAGGGACCTGGGCAGCGCTATATTCTGCCCCAACGTGACCTCATCTGTGCTTCCGTAGAGGCCATGGTGAAAGCGCACGGTTTCCAGGGGCTTGTCATGTTGGCATCCTGCGATAAAATTATACCGGGCATGCTCATGGCTGCCGTACGGCTCAATTTGCCCACCCTTTTTCTTACTGCCGGGGCCATGCTCCCCTGTCCCCAGGGGGATCGCACCTTGGTTACTTCCGACTTGAAGGAGGCCATCGGCAAACGACGTGACGAGAGCATAGACCAGAAGACTTTCCTGGAGTGGCAGGAGAATATCTGCGCTTCTCCTGGTACCTGCTCCATGATGGGAACGGCCAACACCATGGGCTGTTTTCTGGAGGCGGTGGGGTTGGCTCCCTTCGGGTCTGCCACCATGCTATCCTTCAGTTCACAAAAGATCCGCCAGGCCCGGGATGTGGGAGAAAAAATCGTACACATCACCAGGGAGGGGGGACCTTTTGCCCGTTTTTTTACGCCGGAACACCTGGAAAACGGGATCAAATACGTATCCGCTTCCGGAGGATCCACCAACGCTGTTCTCCATCTCATGGCCGTGGCGTCCTTGATGGATTCCACGCCGGATTCTGTTGGTATGAATAATATCGGTCTGGATTTGGAGGAATTCTCCCGGATCCAGTCTTCCACACCGGTGGTGGCCAAATTTAAGCCTTCCTCGGAGTATAATCTGGAAGATTACCACCGGGTGGGAGGGGTCAGGACGCTGCTCAAGACCATTCGGGGAAACCTCCATACGAATCTTCCTCTGGCCACCGGCGGTACTCTCGAAGAGGTTCTTGATGTTTCCCCCGATGCCGACGGGGAGGTTATTCGGAGGGTTGACCAGCCTTTGGCCCCGGATGGCTGTTTCGGTATCCTTCGCGGCAATCTTGCCCCCGAGGGGGCGGTGGTCAAAAAGACAGGTGTAGATCCATCCATGCTGACCCACAAGGGACCGGCCGTGGTCTTCGATTCTGAGGAGGATGTGCGTAGTTTCCTCCTGGGCAAAGAAGTCCAACCCGGATCGGTCCTGGTAGTGCGTTACGAGGGACCCAAAGGGGGACCGGGAATGCGGGAATTGTCCATACCTGCGGCCATGCTGGTAGGGATGGGGCTTCACACCTCTGTGGCTATGATCACGGACGGACGCTTCTCCGGGGCAACCAGAGGACCATGTGTGGGCCACATTTCTCCCGAAGCCTGGGAAGGCGGGCCGTTGGCCTATGTTCGGGATGGAGATTCCATCGAAATCAATATCCCCGAGAATCGAATCCAATTGCTGATTCCGGAAGAGGACCTCAAAAAACGACAGGAACAGCCCCCCGAACGCCCGGAACATCCGGCGCCCGGACTTCTGTCCGCCTATCGGCAAATGGTCGGAGGACCTCAAACCGGTGCATTGTGGTTGTAGAAAAAAATGGCTCATCGCGGATTAACGTGATATTTTCATCAGTTGCCGAATAGACCATGCTCAGATTCCAGGTGTCAGGTGTCAGGTGTCAGGAAAACGCCGGGCCGCATTCATAGTCAACGTAATAACAAATAATTATTCTCATTATAACCAGAAAGTAGGAATAGCAGGTACTGAAACCTGACACCCGAAACCTGACATCCCTGTTCCGGAAAAAGGGTTTCTTCGCGCTAATCCACGTTGAGCCAAAAAATATAACTCTAAAAGGAGGTAATATCCCATGGCATTTGTAATCAATCCCGATGAAGTTGAAGGCTGGGCCCTTCACGAGGGTATTGAAGGAAAGGTGGTGGCAAACGGAGAGAATATGACCACCCTCATAACTACGTGGGCGCCCAAGACCCCGTTTGATGTCCATATTCACCCCCATGAACAGATTGGAATCTGTCTTGAGGGGGAAGCTGTTTTCACCATTGACGGCGACGATCTCGTGGTCAAGAAAGGGGACGTCTATCATATCCCATCGAATGTCCCCCACGCGGAAAGAAACGATACCGACGAGCCGGCGGTCTTTTTTGAGTGTTTTTCACCGGTCCGGGAAGATCTGCTCAGAGAAAAATTTGAGCAGAAAATTGTTGGTCCCAATAAAGGGTGACAGTTTTGTAAAAATAGGTGATTTCTGACTTTTTACGAATTCATCAAATTTCGGGGTTTTCGTTCGAGAACAAGGTAAATGTAAATTCTGTAATAAAGAGGCGAAAGTACAGAACAAAACATGTGAACAGTACCAGCAATGAAAGGAGGTAAACGGTTATGACTGAAGGACAATTCTTTAAGGCCGCGAGTCCGCAAGAGGCTTGTGACCTGCTGGCGCAGTACGACGGCAAGGCTCGCCTGCTTGCAGGTGGGACCGACCTGATGGTCGCCATGAACCTGCGACAGCAGTCCCCCGAGGTGCTCATCTACATCGGGGATTCGGATTTGAACTATATCAAGGAGGAAGGAGGAGATCTGGTTATTGGGGCAGGGACCACCCTTTCGGAGGTCCTGAATTCGGATATCATCAAAAAAAGCGCGCCCCTTCTGGTGAAGGCGGTTTCCCAAATGGCATCCGTGGCTATAAGAAATGTGGGAACCATAGGCGGCAACCTGGCCAATGCGTCTCCCGCGGCCGACTCGGCCACCGCTCTCCTGGCCCTCAATGCGACCCTCAAACTTGTTTCCAAAGGGGGAGAGCGTTTGGTGCCCGTGGACCAGTTTTTCACCGGACCCGGCGAATCCGTGTTGGGACCCGGCGAAATTATCCAGGAGATCCTGATACCGGCACAGGTAAATGGGACAAAATGGGGCTACCACAAGATTGGAAAAAGAAAAGCCCAATCCCTCTCCATAGTTTCCGTAGCCATTTGTTGCTCCCTGGAAGGTGGGACGTGTAAAGATGCCCGCATCGCCCTCGGCGCTGTGGCTCCGACTCCCATTCTGGCCTCGGTTGCAGCCGAACTCCTGGAAGGAAAGGCCCTCAGCGAAGGTTTGATTGATGAAACGGCCAAGGCGGCCGCGAACGCCACCAGCCCCGTGGACGATGTCCGGGGTTCGGCCTGGTACCGCCGTCGTGCTTCCGAAGCCCTGGTAAGGAAGCTTCTCGCCCAAATGTCCGTGTAATATGGAGGTGACACCTATGTATCCGCTTGAACTTACTGTAAACGGCCGTTCTTACCAGGTGGCCGTAAACGTGAAAACCACCCTGCTGGAGGTGCTGCGTGACCAGCTGTCTATCACCAGTCCCAAGGTGGGATGTAATACCGGCGATTGCGGCACCTGCTCGGTGCTCCTCGATGGCAAGCTTGTCCGGTCCTGTATCACCAACGCCCTGTCTGCCCAGGGGAAAGAGGTTATCACCGTGGAAGGGATTGCCAAAGCCGGTGAATTGCATCCCCTCCAGGAGGCTTTCCACGAAAATTACGGCTCCCAGTGCGGATTTTGCACCCCGGGGATGATTCTTGCATCGAAGGCCCTGTTGGATGAGAATCCGAACCCGTCCCGTGAAGAAGCCAAAGAAGCCCTCTCCGGCAATCTATGCCGGTGTACGGGATATGTGAAAATACTGGACTCGGTCATGGCGGCTGCCGAAAAGATGGGTGGCCCGCAGGGCTCCTGAAAGGAAGGAGGTGAATTAGATGGAAACAAAAGTTGTTGGACAAAGGGTCACGCGGTACGATGGTATGGCCCATGTGACCGGTGAAACGCATTTCGTTGATGATGTGATCGTTCCAGGGACACTGAAGATAAAGGCACTCCGAAGTCCGGTCATCAAAGGAAAGGTCAAAAATCTGGACACCAGCGCGGCTGAACGCATCCCCGGTGTGGTTGGGATCATTACGGTTGCCGATGTCCCCTGCAATGCATTTGGTCTTATTCCCGACCAACCTGTCTTGGCGGAAAATATCCGGTATCGGGGAGAACCTATTGCCGCGGTGGCGGCGGTGGACGAAGACACGGCCATGGAAGCGATCGATGCCATGAAGCTGGACATAGAGGAAGAGCCCTATGTGTTGGACCCGGTAGAGGCCATGAAGGCCGACGCCCCCATGGTGCGGCCCGAGGGAAACACCTTTATGTTCGGGGAACGAAATTTCCGGCAGATTATCCTGGGAGACGTGGAAAAAGGGTTCGAAAAGGCGGATCTCATTGTGGAGAACGAATACTTCCATCCTTCCCTGGAACATGCCCAGCTGGAGCCCATGGCGTCTCTGGCGGTCCCCCATGCCACTGGGAAACTGACCATTTACACTGTGAGCCAGGCCCTTTACTTCCATCTCGGAATGCTTTGCGGTATCCTTCAGATGGACCCGGAAAAGGTCCAATGCAAACAATGGGCCGCGAGAACGGGCAGCAGTTGGAGACACAATGCCGGCTACTCCGATATTAACTATGTGGGTGGAACCGTGGGAGGCGGATTCGGCGCCAAGAACGACATCCACGCGGATCATATTACGGCTCTCCTGGCCCTGAAAACCGGCCAACCGTGCAAATGGCGCTGGACCCGTGAAGAAGATTTGAACTATTCCACCTTCCGAGGGGCCTGGCGTATGAATATCAAGGATGGGATTACAAAAGACGGTCGAATTGTGGCCCGTCAGATCAAATCTATCCGGGATGCCGGGGCTTACAGTTCTCTCAATCCCTATGTCCTTGACAAGCATTCTTATCTGGCTTCAGGACCCTACTTCATTGAAAATATTTATGTGCAAGGGTATTGTGTCTATACCAATAAACCGCCTGCAAGCTCCATGCGTGGTTTTGGGATTACGCCCGCCACATTTTCCACTGAAGTCCAGATGGACAGGATTGCGGAAAAGCTGGGGATAGATCCGTGGGAAATCCGTTTCATCAATGCCTACAGGAAGGGCGAACAAATGGCTACAAGAAGGGTGTTGAACAGCGTAGCGCTGGTTGAGGTCATGCAGAAGCTGGCGGAAAAGGCCGGGGTGGACCTCCCGGACAAACTCAAGAGCATGACGTCATTGGAAAGGGGGTAGAATCATGAAAAAGAGAGGAATCGGAATATCAGCCGGGCTTTACCCCATGGGAATGAGTGGAGGAGGAGACTCCAGCCAGGCCCTGGTTAAGATCCAGCCGGATGGAACTGCGGTGCTCACTATAGGCTCTTGTGATATAGGCCAGGGCTGCAAGACCGTACTGGCCCAAATGGCCGCAGAGGTTCTGGGAATCCAGTATGAGCAGGTGAAGGTCATCAATGATGATACCGATAACTGCCCCTTGAGCTTTGGAACCTTTGCCAGCAGGATTACCTATGTGGATGGAAAGGCTGTTGTGGCCGCGGCGGAAGACGCCCGGAGAATCCTGTTGGAAGTGGCTGGTCAACTGTTGGAGAAATCCCCTGAGGATTTAGTGGCTGCTGACGGAAAGATATTTGTCAAAGACGATCCTGACACTTCCATGGCTATCGGAGAAGTGGCCGGTGCCGCCACTTTCGGAATGCGCAGGCTGGTGGTTGGATTAGGTCACTATATGCGAGACCCTGCCACTCCCGACCCCGATACAGGGGAATGCGACCCCATTTGCTCCCTGGCCTGGGCTGCAAATCTGGCCGAGGTGGAAGTGGATACGGATACAGGCGAGGTGAAGGTCCTCAAACTGGTGAGTTCCTACGATGTGGGCAAAGCCATTAACCCGATGCTTACCGAAGGACAGATTGACGGGGGGGCGTCCATGGGTATTGGAGCTGCTTTAAGCGAAGCGCTCCACCCTAATTACCCCAGCCTCGACAACCAGCCTGCCAACCTTGGAGATTATGCTATTCCCACTACCATGGATATGCCTGATATGGAGTCGGTCATCCATGAATGCCCGTCCACAAACGGGCCGTTTGGCGCCAAGGGACTGGGTGAAATGACAGCCAACTGTCCTGCGCCGGCCATTGTAAATGCCATACATGACGCCGTTGGTATTTGGCTTAACGAATTGCCGGCAAGTCCTGAACGGGTATTGAAGGCCCTTGACGAGAAGAGTGGCGCTTAGTCTGGTGCCGATCCATTAATGATACTTTGGGCACTGCGGGTTTCCAATTCAGAAATGACATTTCTGCAAGATCAAGTCTCGGATCCCGCGGTTTCTGCGGGGGAAAACAAGGGTTTGCGCGGAGATGTACGATAGTACGTCGCACAAGGGAACCCGTAGTTTGACGCCGAGATTGTGGAAAAGGGCCATTTATGGATGGAAACTGTTTGGCAACATGAATGACAAAGCATAACTGAAGTTCTAAAAAAACCCGACCAGGGGATCAAAACCGATTCCCTGGCTCGGGTTTTTTAAATAAGGAAGCCCATGGATAGACCGAGTCTGATTGACATTCGCGGGGCGTTAAAACGGATTGAGTCGTTTATTCACTGCACCCCGGTTTTGACTTGCAGCACCCTGAACAACATGTGTGGGGCTGAACTTTTCTTCAAATGCGAAAATCTCCAGAAGGGGGGGGCTTTCAAAATTCGAGGTGCCGCCAATGCCGTGTTTTCTTTGGATGAAAAGGAGATCGCCAGGGGGGTTGTGACCCATTCGTCGGGAAACCACGCCGCCGCCCTGGCCCTTGCCGCCCGCTGGCGGGAGGTTCGAGCCTATGTGGTTATGCCGGATAATGCGTCCACGGTGAAGAAAAACGCCGTTGCGGATTACGGGGCCGAGATTATCCCCTGCGAACCCACCCTTGAAGCACGCGAGGAGATGCTGGCGAAAGTCCAGGAAGGTACCGGCGCCTATTTTATCCATCCCTATAACGATTATCAGGTCATAGCCGGCCAGGGTACGGCCGCTCTGGAGCTTTGCCGGGAAATTCCCGGCCTGGATGTGGTTGTGGCTCCCGTGGGGGGCGGGGGACTTCTGAGCGGAACAGCTCTGGCTGTTTCGGAGGCATCTCCCGGGACCCTGGTGGTGGGGGCCGAGCCGGAAATGGCGGACGATGCCTATCGTTCCCTTAAGGCAGGCAGGCTCATCCCGGTCCAAAACCCGCAAACCGTTGCGGACGGTCTTCGCACCTCCCTGGGGAATCTCACCTTTCCCATCATCAGGGATCATGTGCAGGAGATTATAACTGTGACGGAAAAAGCCATTGTGGAAGCCATGCGGCTTATGTGGGAAAGGATGAAAATAGTGGTGGAACCTTCCGGAGCGGCACCTTTGGCGGCGCTGTTGCCAAAATCTGAAAAATTTCTTGGAAAACGGGTTGGCATCATTGTATCCGGGGGCAATGTGGATTTAGACAGACTTCCCTGGGGGGATGGATTCTGATCAGAGAAAACGAAAAGCAGAATAGTGAATATCTGTCCACCATGCAAAGCAAGTAGTGGAAAAAAGATGCCGCTCTATTGGAAAGATCCATCATGTCCTTATTATATTTCTATCAAAAAACTTCGCCGGATTTGCTCCGTGCATATTCTTTTTGACAAAATAGAGTACTGAGAGTATCTTTACTGTAAAGAGTAAAGAACGGGGTTCGGGAGGATAAATTGAATGGAACATGTGAGTAAATTATCTAGCAAAGGGCAGATAACCATACCTGCAGACCTAAGGAAGGCCATAGGAATAGAACCCGGCGATATGTTAATTTATGAATTGCAGGGGAAAAGTGTAACGCTAAAAAAGGTCGATCCGTTTGACACAGCCTACCATGCTGCGGTGGGTGAAACCCTTGGGGAGTGGAACAGTCCTGAGGATGAAGAGGCGTTCAATGATCTGTAGCCGATTTGATGTAGTCACCGTCCCTTTCCCATTTGTTGACAGACCCAAAACGAAAAAACGCCCTGCTGTTGTGCTCAGCAACAGAGAATTTAACAGAAAAAGCCACACAATCCTTGCCATGATAACCACGAAAAAAGAGCCGGCATGGCCAGGAGACTCTCAAATTAACGATTATGTCGATGCCGGATTACACCTCCCGTGCCTGATTCGCTTGAAACTTTTTACGCTCGACAACCGACTATTGAAGAAAAGGATAGGGCATCTGAGCAAAAAAGATTCAAATCACATCGCAAAGCATCTATATTCTTATCTGGTTCCGTCCGGGTAGGTTCCTTAACCGAAATTCGTGACGATTTCAGCCTGAAACACGGAAAATCGGCCATTTCGGAATTTTGACTCCTATAATTTCAGGTACTTAGATCATGTGGAAAAAGTGTAGTGCCAAAATCGTTGTAAATTTT
>Ga0208901_1000210_pt1 | contig 38301 bp, 33 predicted proteins | sample AntAceMetag02UKF_FD_184764 | JGI IMG/M metagenome (GOLD analysis project Ga0208901, IMG submission 184764) | Saline lake microbial communities from Ace Lake, Antarctica - Antarctic Ace Lake Metagenome 02UKF (SPAdes) (version 2) | ecosystem: Environmental > Aquatic > Non-marine Saline and...
CTTACTATGGAGTAACAGACAACTCAAGAGGCATCAGTCGTTTTGCCTACGAGATTCAATGCCTGTTGTTCAAGTGGCTCAACAGACGAGGAAAACGTGGGTGCATGAATTGGGAAAAGTTTAATCTTTTTCTCAAGAAGTTTCCATTGCCCCGTCCACGCATAATGGTAAATCTTTTCGCTTAATCGTGAAGTGTACTCATGAGGAGCCGTGTGCGTGAATTGCGCAAGCACGGTTCTGGGAGGGGCCGGGGCCAACAGGTGACCAGGGTGATGCTGATTTTATGATACGTAGTAGCCGCGTGCGGCGAGGCGTAGTCTAAGGCGCTTCACGAGTTGGTTGTTTGAAGAAACCGGTCTACTCGACATGTTGAGGATTAACCAATTTTATTAAGAACGGGTTATCTGACGCAGAGATTGGCGAAAAAGAGAGTTTTCGTTCGGGCACTATTTACAAGTGCATGTAAAATATCATAGTTTGCTTTAATGGCAACGAAAGATTAATCATCGCTGCTACTCGCTTAAAGGAATATCGGCTGAGCCAAATATGTTGTGGGCACTGGAAACACGACCCACGAAAGGAGAAAAGAAATGTGCGAAACGAGAATCGTGAGCGTAAACAATGAATGGAGCAAACTGCACGATGCCTTCATCGGCATTGGTGATGAAGAGAATTGCGTGCATCCCACCTACATGGATGCGCTGAAATGGCAGGACGCCGAAGGCATTAAGGAATGCGAGGTATTGGGTGGAAAGCGCGCCATAGACACCACCCCCGAGGAGGTCAAACTCCTGGGCCGGCAACTTGACAACTTGGCCAACCTCCTTGCCGGGCGCGGTATCCAGGTGGTACGCAGCATCCCCCTGCGCTACCCCGAGGAGATTCATTTCCTGGATGACGTCCAAAAAGGGTACGTTAACCACGACGGTTGTGATTTTTTCTTGACCGTAGGCAATAATGTCATTCTGCTCAACAACCTTCGGGTTCCCTGCCGCCGCAAGCGGGTTTGGGCGCTACGTCCAGTGTTGGAGGGCGTCATTCAAGACAGCAACGCGCGCTACGTGGCCATGCCCCCCTGCTCACCCCACTACAGCGAAGATGACATCTACCTGGAGCGGGGCGATGTGCTTATGGATGGCTTCAATGTATTCGTGGGCCACTCGGGCAATGCCTCCAGCTTGGCGGGCATCTCCTGGCTTCAGCAATACCTGGGCCCGCAGTATCGGGTCTACACGGTGCCCCTGCACCCAAAAATCCTGCACTTGGACACGGTATGCATGCTTAACCGCCCGGGCCTGCTTACCTGGTACCCGGAATTTATCCCGGAGTTGCCCAAACCATTACAACACTGGGAGAAAATCATAATGGAAAAGCAAACGGGCGAGGACGAGGCTTTTGGTGCCAATGGGCTAATGCTGGACGAAAACACCATCGTGTTCGCCGAGCAGTACGACCGTCTGGTACCGGAGTACGAGAAGCGAGGGATCGAATGCATCACAATTCCTTTTGATATGCCCATCCATTGGGGAGTGGGGGTGCGCTGTGCTGTGGGACCCTTACGACGCGGAAATTAGGTGAGAATATTTTTTGCCGTCAGACGACTGAGGCAGCCAAAGGTTCCATGTCCCCTATTATTCCCTACATCTCCACTTCCACCAGAGCACCGGCGGGAAGTTCGAAAGCGTCCACCAGGGTCAGGGTGCTGCTGCCGTGTTCCTCCTGGCGGTAGGTGATTTTATAGGTACCGGGTCTGAGCGGCATGGGGTCAAAGGATCGCTGCATGAACACGGTTCGAATGGCTTTTCCCTTGTCGTCCAGTTCGATAAATTCAATTTTATAGGGCGGTTTGACGCCGGGCTGGGGAACCAGTTTAACACCGGTATGGATGGGGAAATCATTCATTTTTCCCTTTTCGATGGTCACTTCTCCCAAATCGGAGTTGGAACTTTCGTGTTCGTTCTTTTTGTAGATGAACCGGTAGGTCCCCGGCGATACCAGCTGGGGCAATAAACCCAACCTGAAATGGGCCACCGTTTTCCCGGTTTCCACATCCTGGAGCTCCCAGTATCGCAGTCTCTTGGGGACCCAATCCGCGGGAACCGGGTTCAGGGCTGTGGTAAGTTCTATGTCGTTCAACTTATCAGGCTGGATGTTCACCTTCGCAAGGACAAGCGTGCTGGAACCGTGCTCATCCTGCCGCCATATCAGGTCGTATTCTCCCGAGGGGACCAGTTGAGGCGCCAACTGATTAAAGTGTGCGATCACTTTCCGGGTGGCGGGGTCCTTCAATCCCCAGAACCGGGGCGGTTTGACCCAACTGGGTGTCACCGGCCGAATACCGGTCTTTAGGATCACCTCGGTGGTTTTCCGGGATTCCACGGAAATCACTTCTCCCAGGATCACTTCACCATGGCCGTGTTCGCTTTGCCGCCAGACGATCTGATACTCCCCGGGCGGGACCAGCTGATCACCGAGGCCATTAAAACGGGCTTTTTCCTCACCGGTTTCCGGGTCGACCAGCTTCCAGTAATAGGGGGCTTTCAGCCAGCTGTCATATTTCAGTTTAACCGTTCCGGGCCCTTTTGCCTTGATTCGAATGGATGTGGTCTTTTTAGAGACCTTCTGTGTGATGACTTGGGGTTCAGGGGTGGGGGCAGGGGGCTCGATTTCCTTCTTTTCCACCACGCTTTCCTTAATTTGATTCATTGCCGCCAGAAGGTCCGTGGCGTTGGTGGTGGAAAAATAGTTTCCCCCGCCGGCTTCCGCAATACAGGCCAGCTGTTTGGCGGCATTAGCTTTTACATTGAAACCGACCACATGTATCATAAAGTTAATGCCGCTTTCTTTCAGCTTTTTCACCACGGCGCAGGGATCCTTTCCGCAGGTCTCGATGCCGTCGCTTACGAGCACAATGGTGCTGGCGGCCTCATTGCCCTTAACCTTATCCACTGCCATGATGATACTGGCTGAAATGGGGGTCTTACCTTTGGGGCTGATCCGGTTGATTTTTTCGATGGCGGCTTCTTTTTGGAGGGGTCCGATGGGAACGATCATTTCAATGTCTGCACAATCCCCCTTTTTTCGGTGCCCATAGACCATGATGCCGCAGTCGATACCCTCAGGGGTTTCCTTGAGCAGGGTGGTCATGACCTCCTTGGCCACTTGAATCTTGATTTTTCCATCCACACGGCCCCACATGGAGCCCGATCCGTCCAGGATGTAAAAGATCAATGACTTTTCCGCTCCAATGGTTGCAGCGGGGATGAACAGCAACAGGGCCAGGGCCAAACAGATAATCCTAAATCGAAATGCCATTTTTTCCATACCTCGATTTGACCGACGGGCGATAAAAATGAAAATACCGGACAGGATTGGGTCGATTGCTATCTGACGGATTTTAGCTTCCGGGTCACGTTGTCTTTTATCCAGTGGTTGTCCCACCACTCTATGGGATTGACAAAGAGGCCGCTGACCATTATGCCGAAGTGGAGGTGGTCTCCGCCCGCCAATCCGGTTTGTCCCGTCAATGCAATGACATCTCCTTTGGCGACGGTTTGCCCCGATTTGACGTTGATGTGGCTGAGATGACTATAGGTGGAAGCCACACCCTGACCGTGATCAATGACCACGGTTAAACCGTATATCCCCAGGCGATCCGCAAAAATGATACGACCGTTGTTGACGGCACCCACCTTTGAATGGGCCAGGGAGGCCAGGTCAACACCCATGTGAACCTGTTCGTCAATCACTTTCCCCTTGTAGTAGTAAAGCCGTCTGTCGCCGAATCTTGCCATGGTGGCGGCATTCTTGAGCCTGAGCCACGACCCTTCCCACAATTTTTCAGGGAGGGTCTCGGTTCCGAGATCATAAAACACCATGCCGTTTTTCTTTCTGATACGCTGGTTGATTTCGAGAAATTTGACCACATTCCGGGCGGTTGGATCTTTCAGTTCAGGGGCAAAGTAGGGGAGCACGCCATTGAGAAACCGGTCCGAAATGTTGATCTTTCGCGTGCGGAATTTTTTATTGCGGATATGAACGCTGCGGTTCATGTTGGCTTTTGAAATATTGCTTGCCTTGTCTTTCGCCCACAGGGAGAGACTGACATCTTTTGTTGTGTTAACGGGAATTCCAAAATAGCAGACATGCATCCCTTTCTCCGGGCTTTGGGCAGACGGATATCCGGGGAAAAACCGTTTTCCCACATAAAGTCCGCTTTTGACGGCGTCGGATGTGGTTTGATAGACGATCAAACCGGTGCCGCCTTTATTCACGTAATTGAGTTGACTCACCAGCCTGAGAGCGGGGGGGATGGTGTCAACGGTCATTTTGTGTTCGGCGATGGTCAGATTGCCGTCTCCGCCGCTGCTTCTGGAATAATCCCAGGCGTATACCTCAATATCGGCCCTGCCCTGATTGAATTCTGAAGGATTAACGGACAGAACCGTCTCAAACCGGTGGACGCCTTCGGCATTGAACAGCCCTTCAAAGGAAAACCGTTTTTCCAGAAGTGTAACATGGCGGTTGCCCTGTTTCAGGGTGACTTTGATGGTTCTGATACCCCTTTCTGCATCGGTTACGATGAGAGGGACTTCCGTGGTTTTGGTTAGAAAAGCGGGTATGGGACCCAGTCGAATCTTCGGCTTTTCTCCCTCAAAAATGGCCACAAGAAACCATCCGATAAAACCAAAAACCAGGACAATGGCGAAGACAGCCAGTATTAAAGTAATATTTCGTTTTTTACGCATAAATTATTATTATTCCAAGGGTTTTCAGCTTCACTCAACCGTTAACCGGGAACTGCAAATGACTATAACTCCAATTTAGATACCAATAAATAATTTTTAAGGCAATCGTTTTTCTAAAGATAATCGCAAAAAACCGCAATGTGGTCTGTGCTTTGGTGGCATGAATCGAAAAAAGACATAGCGCATCACAGACGGATTTTTTTGCTGATTTCTATGACTTTGGCCATGATTTCATCCTGATCCAGATAGCAGAGCGCTCTTTCCTTCATGAGGGGAACGCCATTGACGACCACGTCTTTTACATCGCTGCCACAGGCGGAATAGACCAATGTGGAAACAGGGTTAAACAGGGGACAAAGATGCGGTGATGTCAAATCAACCACAATGATATCCGCTTTTTTTCCCTTTTCAAGGCTTCCCGTCTCTTCATCAAGCCCCAGGGCGGCTGCGCCCCCGAGGGTTGCCATTTTAAGCACCTGGTAGGCTTTAGCCGCATCAGGCCTCCCCGTTGACACTTTTGCCAGTTTGGCGGCCGTATCCATTTCACCGAAAAGATCCAGGTTGTTGTTGGAAGCGCAGCCGTCGGTACCCAGCCCGGTTTTTAATCCCATGGCGGTGATCTCCTCCAGGGGAGCGATTCCGGAAGATAATTTCATGTTGCTTTCAGGGACGTGAACGATGCCGGCGCCTTTTTCACGAAAGCATCGAAGTTCCGTTTCATCCAGGTGCACCCCATGGGCGGCGATCAGGTGGGAATCCAGCAGGCCCAGATGATCCAGATAGTGGGCCGGCCTCTTGCCGTGGGTCTTCAGTATTTCAACCACTTCCATTGAGGTTTCCGAAAGATGGATTTGAAGGGGTGCACCGTATTCTCTCGATATTTCCTGGGATCGGCGCAGGGTTCTTTCACAACAGGTGATAGGGCTGTGGCAAAACAGGCCCGGTGTGATCCGGTCGGAGAAATGATGCCATTTTTCCATGAAGTCCTGCCCCATGCGAGTATTTTCTTTTGGGTCTGGAATGCCGGGGGCCGGAAAATCGATGATGCCTTGGGCCAGCAGTGCCCTGAGCCCCGACTCATGCACGGCACGGACGGTTTGATCCTCAAAGAAATAACCATCCGCCAGGCAGGTGGTTCCGGAGGTGATCATTTCAACGCATCCCAGAAGGGCCCCCCAGTAAACCGTTTCCGGTGATAGGAAATTGGCCTCTGCCGGAAATATTCTCTCAAAGAGCCATTTACTGAGGGGAAGGTCGTCCGCGAAACCACGAAAAAGGGTCATGGCCGTGTGAGCATGGGCATTCACCAGACCGGGCAGGATGATGGCATTTTGTGCATCAACTGTTTCTATGGGAAAACCGTGAGGCATGGGTATTTCAGCGGATGGACCGATTTCCATGATACGGCCTTTCCCGATGAGGATGCGGGCATCGGTGATCGGCGGTTGACCCGGCACCATGGTAACGGCCGTGCCACCCTGGATGACGAGTTCAACGGGTTTTTTAGAGGTTGGGCCAGGGTTGAGATCCGGATTGTTGGGTTTCATGGACAGTCCTTTTCGAAATACCTTGACATGGGGCACATTTCGTGAAAATTTGACCGATTATTTTGTTTGTTTATTCGCATGTCAAGGAGTAATCCATGCTAACCGTAGCGCCATTCAGGGGCTTAACCTACAACTACCGCGAAAGAAAAGACCTTTCGGCACTTGTTGCGCCGCCCTATGATGTTATTTCCCAGGAAGAACAGCAGGCATATTACCAGGCTGACCCGCACAATGTCATCCGATTAATTTTGGGCGAAAAGCGAACCGGTGATTCAGACTGGGATAACCGGTACACACGGGCTGCGGATACCTTTCAGCGATGGCTGTCCAACCGGCACCTGATAAGGTCCCCCCATCCCTGTCTTTATCTGACGGCCATGACCTATGACCCGGGAAATGGTATGGCCATGCGGACCCGGTGGGGGATTATTTCGCTGGTGCGGATTGAAGATGAGGGGTCAGGCGTTATCCTTCCCCACGAAAGAACTTTTTCCGCCCACAAAGAAGATCGGCTGAAACTTTACAGGGCCTGCGGTGCACAGTTCAGCCAGATTTTCGGACTCTATGATGACCGTGAAAATGTCGTTTTAAATGCCTGCCGCGCGTCTGCGGACCTGACCCCGCAGATGGACTTTCAGTTGGTGGACGGGACGCGACACCGTCTCTGGATGCTGGAAGATCAGCCGCTGTTTAAACAGGTGGCGGATGCCATGCGGGCGAAGGCCATCTTTATCGCCGACGGGCATCACCGCTATGAAACCTCCCGAAATTACCGAAACATCCTGCGCGCAAGGCATGGCCGAAAGCCTGCCGACAAGTCCTATGAGTACGTCATGATGTATCTGTCTAATATGCGGGACGAAGGCCTCACCATCCTGCCTTCCCACAGGATGGTCAAACGGGTGCCCGATTCTCAGGAGGCATCTTTTTTTGAAAAGGCGGAAAAATATTTTGATATCAAACCGTTTCCCATTTCATCCAATGGCTTGGCCGATCAATATGAAACCTACAAGGATGCCTTGCAGGATGCCGGAATAGACAGAACGTCATTTGCCTTTTTTCACCATGGCAGCGATCGGTGGTGTTTGCTGTCAATGAAAGAGGAGGCCCAACACGAAATGGGGGAAGACCTTCATGTTTCCCTCAAAAAGCTCGACGTGGTGGTTTTGTCACGCGTGGTTTTTCAGAAATGTCTGGGGTTTACCAAAGAAGGGCTGGATGATGATGAGATCTTTCATTATCAGAGCAATACGCCACTGGCCCTTTCGAGTGTGGCGTCGGGGGAATATCAGATGATGTTCATGTTGAATGCCACCAAAATCGAGCATGTGACCGAGGTGGCGGAAAACGGTCTTGTGATGCCGAGAAAATCCACCTATTTTTATCCCAAAGTACTGACGGGTATGGTGTTCAACAAAATTGATCCCAAAGAAATCATATGGGTCCCCTGAGGTCATCCTGGGTCCTGACGAGGGGCTGGACCTTTTTCTGGACGGCCGGTTGAAACTCATTCAGTCCAGGGACGGCTACCGGTTTTCCATTGATGCGGTCCTGCTATCCCAGTTCGCGACCATACGCCCCGGGGATGTGGTGATTGATCTGGGTACGGGTTGTGGGGTAATCCCCTTGATCCTGCTGCTGACAAAACCGGTGGGGCATGTTTTTGGACTGGAGGTTCAGGAAGGGTTGATCAGCCAGGCGGCGCGAAATGCGCGGCTCAACGGGTTTTTGAAAAAGATGAATGTGATCCGGGGCGACTTTCGTCATACGCCCTTCGTTTCCGGGCTTGCCGACCTTGTGGTTTGTAACCCGCCTTACCGCAAAATCAGAAGCGGACGTATCAACCCAGACCCTCAGAAGGCCGTTGCCAGGCATGAAATCCTGGCGTCTCTGGATGATCTCCTGCGTTCTGCCGCAGCGCTTCTCGCAAAAAAAGGACGGTTTGCACTGATTTATCCGGCGGTGCGCCTGGCTGAAGTGTTTGTCCGTATGCGACGCTTCAACCTGGAACCCAAACGGGTCAGGATTCACTACCCGGATCTGGAATCAAGCGCCAAGCTTGCGTTGATCGAGGCATCGCTCGGTGGCAGGCCCGGACTGGAGATTCTGCCACCGCTTCTGGGCCAGGGAGATTTTTCCATTCGGGACTGTTCTGAAGGAGGTCAAAAGCTGCCTATTTTTTGAGCTCTTCCTTAACGGCAAGGCCAATCTTTTCCAGCGTATAAGGCTTTTTTATATACATGCCGGCCCCTAATTTCTGGGCCATGTCCACTTCTTTTGTTTTGACGAATCCACTTGCTATGATTGCCTTCTGTCCGGGACGGATCTTTATGATTTCCTCGTAGGTTTCACGTCCGTTGATCCCTTTTGGCATGACCATGTCAAGAACGATTAGATCCACCGGATGCTCTTTCAGATATGCTATGGCCTCTTCACCACTTGAGACTGCTTCAGCGGCATACCCGAGTTTAGAGAGCAACACCCCTGCAATCTCTCGTTGCCTCTCCTCATCGTCAACCACGAGGATTCTCTCTCCATGACCGAGGTAATCTTCCAGAGGGACCTCTTCCTCTTTGGCGGCAACCTTCTCACGGGTAACGGGGAAATAAAGCTCAAATACCGTACCCTGTTCACTGCCCTTTACATTGATATACCCCTTATGGTCTTGAACCGTGTTCCAAACAACCGCAAGCCCCAAACCAGTGCCGCTCCTGCCCATTACCTTTTTGGTATAGAAGGGTTCAAAGATTTTCTCAAGATCTTCCGGTGATATGCCGCTTCCTTCGTCTGAAACACTCAGCACAACATATTCTCCCTGACGTACATCCTCATACCCCTTGAACAGTTCGTCCAGATATCGATTATGGGTGGATATGGTGACCGTACCGCTGCTCTCAATGGCTTCGGAGGCATTGGTTATCAGGTTCATCAGGGCTTTTTTGATGTGGGTGGGGGAGCCACTCATGTTCAAAAGGTCGGAGTCCAGTTCGGTTTTGAAATCTACAAGTGAGTGGGTCCTTTCCAATTCCCGGCATTCAGGCGATTCCAAATATTCAGTGACAATGGTGTTGAGGTTCAGGGCTTCTCTTCCCGTTGCCACCCCTCTGGCTATGGTCAGCAGGTCCGCCACTACATCAACGGCTCTCATTCCGGATTCTTGTATGGTTTTTATTGGTCGCGTAAGGGGACTGTCTTCAGGCAAATCCATCAGAAGCAGCTCCGGATAAGTCACAATGCCTGATAGAATGTTATTTAAATCATGGGCAACACCGCCTGCTAATAGTCCCAGTGATTCCATTTTCTTTGACCTGGCGAGTCTCCCCTCACTCTCCAACAGCACCTTCTCTGACCTAACCCGTTCCGTAATATCTTTTGAAACTACCGTTACTGCTCGTGTTCTCCCATCTGATTCTTTAACAGGGCTGAAAGTTCGGAGAAAATATCCGCTGTCTTTGGGGCTTCTATGTTCTTGCTGAATCGGTCGTCCGGCTTTAAACACCTTTTCCACTATCGCAGAAAAGGCCTGCGTATCATCTTCGGAGTGGAAATCGCCATAAGTTTGCCCAAGGAGTTCATCGGGTTGCAGGCCAAGCTTTGACAGATGCTGTTCATTCATAAATAGATATGTGTAATTCCTATCTACCAAATATATGGAATCGTCCGAAGACTCCACAAGGGATCGGTATTTTTCCTCACTCTCGCGCAACGCCTCCTCCGCCTGCTTGCGGTCGGTAATATCGCGAATGTTGAGTACAATGCCTCCCACTGACGGCTCATGCAGATAATTGGTGCCCATGGCTTCAAGATATGCCCATCCACCCTCCTTCCGCCGATGTCTGTATTCGTCCCGGATGGTTATCCCGGGAGCTTCGATCAGTTTTGACAGAGTTTCCGATATGTGATCCACATCATCGGGATGCAGAAATTCGAAACCGGAATGCTCCATTGTCTCTGCCGAGGTCAACCCCGTGATACGTTCCACGGAATCGCTCACGAATATCTCTTTTCCATTCTCGTCGATTATCACAAATACATCGTTCGAATTCTTTACGAGGTGCCTGAATTTCTCCTCACTTTCCCGAAGCGCTTCCTCCGCCAGCTTGCGCTCAGTGATGTCTATCATCGTCACCATGTCAGCGGTTCGGCTTGCGAAGGGTATAGTTTTGGACCACGTTTCAATCCATTTCAGATTACCTCCGGGAGTGACCATCCGCCAGTTGTAGTGGATCACCGCGCCCTTCTCGCCTGTCTGCTTCTTTCGCCCTTGCTCCATCACAAAGGCCAGATCATCAGGGTGAATCAATTTGGCATATTCCCCGAGAGACCAGTTTGCTACCTCTTCGGCTGTTACTTCCATGATCGCGGCCGCCCGGTCGTTCACGTAAACGAACAATTCTTCCTGAAGGATGATAATCCCCAACAGCGCCTGGTCGGAGAGCATCCTGAACTTCCCCTCGCTTTCTCGCAACGCCTCCTCCACCCGCTTGAGCTCAGTGGTTTCATTTTCGAATTCCTCGACCCTTTGTTCTAATTCTTCATAGGTTGGTTTTTTGCTCATTGGAAAATCCTCCAACTACCCTCAAAACGAAAAAGCCCATACTCCTTCGTGTCTTGGACACTGCGTATGAGCCTTTGCAATTACCATCAGTCTTCCCCTCTTGGTTTAGATCATGTCATGAAGGACATTGTTTCCGTCACCAGAGACATTACATCAGTTTAGCATGATTTCCACTCAAATCTGGAGACTTGGTTAAGGGTCATCGATTTCAGACTAACGTGCATTAGCCCAGCATAGCACACCCTCCAAATCCATGCAAGACTACCAGATCAATCATTCACTTTTTGCCTGTAATATCAAATGGATGGTTAATATAGGGATCTTTCCGTCCGGTTTTCGGAGAAATCACACTGATTCTATGGACTATTTCTCCTCCAAAACCTCTCGAAGTGAAGCAGCCAGTTCTCGAATTTCAATGGGTTTTTCAATGTATTTGCGAGCACCTAAGGCTTCGGCGTTATCCGCGGATATCCTCTCACTGTAACCGGTACAGATGATTACCGGCATATCCGGACGAATTGCTAGGATTTCCTTGGTCAACTTGTCACCGACCATTTTGGGCATGGTCATGTCGGTGATAATGACATCGAACTGATCCGGATCAGCCCTGAACCATTCCAGGGCTTCCAATGGTCTCGTGGTGCTTTTCACCCGATAGCCCAGACTCTCCAACCGCTGGTGGTTCAATTTCACGATGGACGCTTCGTCATCCACGAAGAGAATTCTTTCAGAACCCCCTTTGATTTCTCCATCGAGCTCTTTTTCTTCCTCAATCATCTCTACTAATGCGGGGAAATAGATTTCAAAGACCGTTCCCTTTCCGAATTCACTCTCAACCCGGATACCACCATCATGTCTCTTGACGATGCCATGAACCACCGAAAGGCCCATTCCAGTGCCCTTGCCCACGTCCTTGGTGGTGTAATAGGGTTCAAAGATCCTGCCCAGTATTTGTTGATCAATACCTTTACCCGTATCTCTCGCTTTCAGCCTGACATAGGCGCCGGGAGCTAGAATCCAATCGAAGCATGGTTTCTCTTCCTGAAGAATAATCTTTTCAAGGGTCACTTCCAGAAGCCCCTCTTCTTCATACATGGCATGGAACGCGTTGGTTACCAGATTCATCACTATCTGATTGATTTGGGAGGCATTACCCATAATATTACATGGCTCATCCGAAATGTGCTGATTGAACTCCACGCTGGAGGGGATGGCAGTCCTAAGCATTTTCATAGATGCCTTTATGACGGGAACCATGTTTAAAGGTTTGTTCTCTTCATCCGTCTTACGGCTAAAAGAAAGCAACTGCTGAATCATTTCCTTTGCCCTGATGGAAGCCAGGCGGATTTCCTCTAAACACTCAGCGGCTAGATTTCCTTTGGGAACATCATCAATGGCAAGCTCCGCATTTCCGAGTATAACGGCAAGAATATTGTTAAAATCATGGGCAATCCCGCCAGCCAAGGTCCCGACGGCTTCCATCTTCTGGGATTGTTGAAGCTGGGTTGCCATTTTCTTTTGCTCAGTGATATCTCTTAAATTGATGACACTGGCTGCTACGTTTCCTTCCCGATCCCTGTAGAAAGAACCGCTTATACTGACATCGAGAGTGTTCCCATCCCTGGTGTACCGACGAGTTTCAAAACCAGAGAAGTCTTCTCCTGATACCGTTACCTTGCTGATCATCATCCTTGTTTCAGGCCAATTCTCCTCAGGCACAAAATTATCCATTTTCTTTCCTATCAGCTCCTCCAATGACCAGTGAAAAACACGGGTAAAGGCAGGATTAAGATAGATTACCCGGCCTTCCATACCATAGACAACCAGGGGATCAGGATTTGCTTCCAGAACCGTCCGGTATTTCTCCTCACTTTCTTTCAACGCCTCCTCTGACCTAGCCCGGTCTGTAATATCTTTTGAAACTACCGTTACAGATGTTGTGTTACCACCCGGGTCTTTAACAGGGCTCAAAGTGCGCAGAAAATATCTGTCGTCCCTAAAGCTCCTGTGTTCATGTTGGGTTGTTTGGCCGGTTTCGAATATTTTTTCAATTTTTTCCAAAAACTCCTTGGTGTCACCGAGGGGATGGAACTCGCCGTATGTCTTTCCTATGACTTTGTCCGCTGGAAGGCCAAGTCTTGATAGATGTTTTTCATTCATGAACAGATAGGTGCCGTCCTTGTCCAGGAGGTATATGGAATCTTCGGTAGATTCCACCAGGGATCGGTATTTCTCTTCGCTTTTACGCATCGTCTCCTCTGTGTGCTTGCGTTCGGTGATATCTGTAACATGAACCATCACCAAATCTGGAGGGACAAAGGCGTAATTTGTCATTATATACCTGCCTGGCAAAAAATCGTGAGACACCATATCCTTTCTGATGACGATCTTTTCGGCCAAGCATCGATGAAGATCCTCCTGTACCTCCTGTCTATTCCCATACAGCTCAGTCGCTGTTTTCCCTAAGTATTCATGGGCTCGCCCATGGGTGATCGCTTCTGCCGCGTTGTTAAAGTTAGCCAGCACAAAACCTTCACCGCTCTTCTGCCATGTGAATGTAGCAGTAGGGTTTCCCTGGTATTGTGCTCGAAATCGGGTTTCACTCTCCCGCAGCGCCTCCTCCGCACGCTTGCGCTCATCAATCTCTTTATTAAGTTCAACTATCGATGTGGTTGTCTCCTTCAAATCCTGTGTCATCTTATCGAAGGCCCTTGAAAACTGGCCGATTTCGTCTTTTGCCGTAGTGCCCACCTTATGATCTAAGTCGCCACTTCCGATAATTTTGATGTCCTTTTCCAGTTTTGCTATCGGTCTCGCAATACTCCTGTTGACCCATAGTGATATTCCTATAATAGTTGCGGTAAGGGCCAGAAGGAAGAGAACGGTCAGCAAAAAGACCCTTTTTTGAGTTGTCACTGACTTAGCATCAATGTCCTGATGCAATTGAAAGGCGAGAGAAACCGCCAGTTGTGACTGTACCAGCAACTCACCAATCATTCTGTCCCGTAATTCCCGAAAGGCTGAGCTTTCTTGTTGATCAAGTGCCTCCCCTTTTCTCAGACCAGTAGTGAGGTCAAAGAAAACGGTTTTGAACCGTTCAAGATTCTTGAATATTTGATCTGCAAGGGTTTTTTCATCAGGGCTCTTAAAGTGGCCACCTGTAAGGAGCTTTGATAAAGAACCGTATTTTGATCGCCACTGCATCAGTGATCGTTCTTCAGGATGCAGTAGATACTCATGGGTGATGATTTTCAGTTCAGCCACACCCTTAACTGTTTCGGCAGCTATTCCCTCCAGCCTGTTCGCCTCATTCACTGTGCGTGCAGCGAGAAAGAGAAGCAATCCAACCGTCCCTGCCAGGACAAAAGATAAAATGATGCCAAGCTGTATTCTGGTCTTAATTCTCATGAGTATCTTCCCCTAACGGATTATGGTAATCGAATTCGGTTTCACGGCCTGCAGTGTATCTAAGCAAATGTAATTGAGATAGTTTGGAATTTTTTTCTTATTGACGAGCCCGGTTTTTATTTCCCATCTCGCTATGTTATCCCAACTGACCAGTAAGGATTGATCCAATGAAACCTTGAACACAAAATCATCCCAGATAGCGTTTACCCCATTCTTGTCTAAGTTGAAACTTTTAGCGATTATCTCCTGTGCTTTTTCTCTATCCTTCCTTATAAATGAGGTAGCTTTGTCAATGGCTCTCAGGAATTTTTGCAGAATTTCAGGATGCTCTTTTGCAAACATCTTCATGACCGCAAAACTGAAGGTTGTCCTATAGTTCTCAGCGCTTGGCAATTCTACAGCATTATCCCCCAATAGCTCCATGGCCGTTTGAGTGTATGGCTGCCAGACAGAGATTGCATCTACCTCATTATTTTTTAAGGCAGCCGGCAAATCTACCGTTTTAATATTGATCATTTCCACATCAGAAATTGACAATCGGTTATGAATTAGAAATACCACCAGAAAGAAATGGCTTGATGTCCCCCTGTTTACCCCCACTTTTTTCCCTTTTAAATCCACCTCTTTTTTTATCCCGCTGTCCTTGCGTCCGATAATTTTAACCATGTGGAATGAATAGCTAAAAGTGGCAATGATACAAAAATCCTCCCTTTTAAAACTTTCAAATACAACCGGCATGTCTGCCACGGTAGATATGCCAACTTCTCCGGCGAAGAGGGCCTGGGTAGCCTTTTTGCCGCTGCTATATTCATTTACTGTAACGTCAAGGCCTTCGTCAGAAAAGAACCCTTGTTTCTGTGCTATATAAACGGGAATAGACAGGAAGGACTTTGAAATCCCTACTGTTACCTTTTCTCCAATCCCTGTTTTATCTGACTCGCAGCTCACGAAGGAAAGGCCGGCAACCAAGAGGATCGTGATGGCAAAGAGTGTTCTTAGGCAGACAGGGAACTTCTTTTTTAGCCGTGTATGGATCTCGAAATCTTGTTTTACCTTATGATCATTTGTCATTTTTCTTCTCTCGTGAAAAGATTTAGGATTGTTTTACCGGGAGTGCCAAGACACGTCGCTTTCCGTCCTCATATTACGATGGGTTTGGTTTTATAGTAAAGATTTGAGCTCCTAACAGGCAAAAATCGCCTATCAGGAGCAGGGTATATACAGTTTGGTATGTTTTCTCATAGGGCTACCTCATGAATAGAGGTTAAATGGTCGGTGGGAATACCTACAATCGATAACCAAAAAAGCCTTTATGTCAAGACAAAAATGGTCTTCCAGGAATCTCATTACTGTCGACGATTTTGGCCCTGGGAAAGGTCAGGATTTCTTGATATTTGGTAACAGCTCCGAGTCAACGATACGTGCATCAAATCAGCATAGCACACCCACCAATTCCATGCAAGAGTGCCAGACGTAAGTTAGCCTTTTTGCCTGGAAAATCCAACGCGCACTTTATAGCAGTTAGACCCAGCACCTGCGCAACAATATGTCGCAGCGTGGGCGATAAAAAAATATTCGCTTTGAAGATTTCTTTGCTTCCAGTTGCGGCAAAAGCGATGATTCAGCCGCGTGCGTTTCAGCTTTCAAACGGAAGAATAGAATCAGCATCCATCTGCATGCTGAAACTGAAAAATGGACTTAAATCTCCAGCTTTTTACTGGCTTCCGAGTTCCAGACTCAACGGAATAATGATAGGGGTTCTCCAACTCAATATAAAAGCCTTTCCAGAGCATCTTTCAGCTTCTTTTTGTCATAGGGTTTTCCCAAAGCACTCTTGAATATTGACACCGGACTAATTCTTGAAACCGTATTTCTCAAAATCGGACATTACAGAGTTATCAAAATATCCGCTCGATACGATTGCCTTAGCATCAGGATCAATCTTCAGCAATTCCCGAATGGTTTGTTCACTGCCTATGCCCCCTTTGATGGTGAGGTCCAGTATTACAACATCAAAGGGGACTCACAAATCTTTTTGTTTTTTGTATGCTTCAATGGCTTCTGCCCCGTCATTGACGGTCTCTACTTCGTAGCCCAACCGCTCCAACATCTTCTGAGCAAGGGTTCTCAGCATCTCCTCATCATCCATCACCAGCAACCGTTTCTCAGGCAATGCCTTGTCATCATCCAAAGTAATGGCGCCATCAATTTCCTCCGGTTGGTTTTCAGCCGGAAAATAGATATTGACAGTGGTTCCTGCGCCAGGAGATGAATTAACGGTAATGTGCCCCCATGCTGCTTTACAATCGCATAGGCCGTAGCCAGTCCCAACCCCATCCCTTTCTGCGCTCCCTTTTCCTTGGTTGAAAAATAGGGGTCAAAGACTTTTTCCAGGTGTTCTTTCGGGATACCTTTTCCCTAATCTTGAATGGAAATGTGGACATAATCGCCCGGATTCAAAGTGATGCCCCCATACTGAGTTTCATTGTCGATCCGAAAGTTCTCTGCCTTTATGGTGAGGGTTCCTCCCTCGGGCATTGCTTCTAACGCATTGTTCAGCACATTTCTAAAGACGGCCCCCACCCCTTCCATATAAGGAACAATACTGTTAACCTCAGGATCATTGCCCAGATAGTCTATCAAGTCTCCGAAATCCGCATCAATCATGGAGCCGACACTCACAAAATGGCTGAAACCGATTCGCTTCTTTAAAGAGAGATCGAGGATAGTGCCGATGAGCGCCCCGCTTTGCGAGATAAAGGCCATTTTTCCAGGAATCGGCATCTGATTCGTGAAGGTGGCGTAAAGATTTGATTTTGCTGAAATAACTCCGACACAGTTCGGACCTATAATGCGAATGCCCCCTTTGTCTGCCTCTTTTTGGATTTCAGCTTCTATCTCGGTGCCCTTCCGCCCTGTCTCTTTCCCCCCCCGCGGAAATGATTATGACGCCTTTAACCCCGGCCCTCACGCATTCACCGATGATGAAGGGTACCGTCTTTATGGGGGTGGCAATGACCGTAAGGTCAACAGATTGCCCCACGTCTCCGATCGAAGGATAGGCAGAGAGGCCGCTTATTACCGGGTACCTGGCGTTAATGGGAAAGATTTTTCCCTTATACCCACCCTTTTGAATATTCCGGATCAGAGCATGTCCAATACTGCCCTTTTTGTCACTGGCACCAATCACTGCTACAGCACGGGTCTGAAAATTTTATCCAAGTTATAAATGGTCATACGGATTTCCTTTAAGGCCATCATTCAGAAGGTTACAATATTTAATTTTGCTCTGATAAAGGACTCATTTTCGATTTCCAAAATATCACTTTATCGTTGCGTGTCCTCCCAGTGCCGTGTAGAACCGTGCTCATTTCCTACAGCATAAAGTATACCATCAAAATTGGATATTCTATGGCCCACAAAAATCAAAAACGGATTGAATGGTCTACCCGACGAGGAAAGGTTATTGTAAGTTCCTTCTGCGGAGCTGATGAAATCGCATCGTTATCATTTATAAAAGCCTACACGAAATATGCCGGATACAGGTCCATCGTCTCCAAGAAAGAGACCCTGATCAAAGCAGCATTACACCCGGATACGAATGTAACCCTGGCTTTTACACCGGATGGGAAAATTGTCGGGTTTGGTATTTTGGAATACCCCCATCCCGGGGAACGCTGGCAAAGGGTAGGGGATCGAATTATGATGGAGGTCTCGGTCATCGAGATCGGCAGGCCGTGGCGATCCCTCGGTATATCCGGAAAAATTCTCCAGTTACTGGTTGGCCATCCCCTAAGGGAAGAAAGGATCTTCTACATGGTGGGATACTCCTGGACATGGGATCTGGAGGGGATATCCGCCATGGACTATGGGAACATGCTGATCGGTATATTTGCCCAAGAAGGGTTTCAAACGTTCCGGACAAATGAACCCAATATCATGATGCGCCCTGAAAATCTGTTCATGGCCCGAATCGGCAATTATATTTCGGAGTCTATCCAACAAAGGTTCAAACAAGTACGGTTCGATTTTGACCTGTATGTTTGAAGCCGAACTTTTGCCCGAAAGCACCACACGGCACCCATTGCAGATGATGGGTTCATCGTCGATAATAAGGATATTAACGGGTTCTATTATTTTTTCCTTTTCCGTCTTACTAACTGGCAATACGCAGAGGAGGGAAGCAGAAATTAGGAAAATTGCGAGATTTTTTTCGCAAAATATCGAAATCTTAACGACATCCTTATCCCTTGGAAAAGATGATAACAGCCGCCACCAAAATGCCGGCGCCCAGGGCAAAAAGGCTGTATTTCTTATGTTCTGTTTCTGCCTGCGGCAAGAGATGGGTGGCCCCGACATAGATCAGGGCGCCTGCTGAAAAAGCCAGCAGGGCGCCCAGGACGGATTTGTCAATTCGACTGATGAGGGGGTACGACACGAGCATGCCCAGGGGGGTGGTCAGGGCAGCAGCTAAAAAGGCAAGGAGCAGTGCTGTCTTTTCCTTAAAACCGCCTCGTATCAGCAGCAGGTAGGTAATGATTCCTTCGGGGAATTCATGAAGAACCATCCCAGTGGCTGCCAGTAAACCGGTAAAGATGCTGACGGTAAACGTGATAGAATAGATAAAACCGTCGATAAATGAGTGTAAACCTATTCCAAACATCGGCACGAGTCCGATATCGTAATGCGTATCCGGGTCGGCCTTATCGCACACAAACGCGTTGATAAATCGATTGAACAGGTGCAAACCAAGGTACCCTCCCAACAGATAGAAGGGAGCCTTCGGATTCATGGAAAAGGCTTTGGGAACAATGTGCAAGAAAGATACTGAAATCAGGACGCCCGCCGCGAAACAAACAAAATAGATGGTATGCTCGCGGCCCCATCGCTCGAAACGGCGTATGACATAGATGCCTATGGAGGTCACCAAAGCGGCCAGTACGCTTGCTCCAAAAGCCGTCCAGAATGGTTCTTCCATATTTACCGTTCCAGCATTTTTTTTAAGGCCTTCACCGGAAAAAAAGTCCTATTCCCGGACCATAGCCGTCCCGAATTTAGAGCATTGCTGCTCGTAACAGGGGGTCCACGATTGATGGGCTGCTCTCTCACCACAGTTGGGACAGATGCAATAACCGCGCGGGCCTGCCGCAAAACCGCCTCCCTGGCCCCTGCCAGCACCACCTTGACCTCTGCCGGCACGACCTCCACCCATGCCTCCTCCTGTTCCAGATCCATGACCTCTTGGCATTTCATTTACCTCCTTTTATTGGCTTCATCAGCCATTTTCAGCGCTTTCATTCGCTCCCTGGCGGATTTACCGACCATCCCGTAGTGGTCCCGTACACTGGCGCCGTTGACGCTTTCAAGCAGGCCTTTTTGGTATTTTTCAATGGCATCTTTAATGGATTCCGTTTGGCAGAGCACCACCTCTACGCCGACTGCGGAAAGGGCACGTATTGCATTCGGTCCAATGTGCCCGGTGATGACCGCTTGAGCTCTTTTGGAGACTACAAATTGTGCAGATTGAACACCCGCCCCTTGGGTCAAATCTTCGCCGTTATTGTCAAATACTTCAAAGCTCATATCGATTGTATCGACAATCACAAAATAATCACACCGACCGAAGCGGGGATCAATCGGTGAATCCAGGAATATTCCGCATGAACTTACCGCTATTTTCATTTCGTTCACCTCCCTCGTTTTCGTCATTACAGCAAACGCGGGAATCTAGTAGTATTAGGTGTTTCCGGACCTCCGCCTTCGCGGGAGTGACGGGTTTAGGGCCTTTCTACGAGACCATCAACTTTAGCATAGGCAGAAAATTCCAGAGGACATTTCCTGATTGAAACTATCTGGGGCCCATGCTATCCCCTTTGGCGTCGAGGGTGCATTTCGTAAAATCGATCTGCTTACCGCACTCCGAGCAAAAGCGTTGTCTGTCAAATTCATCCGAGAAAATCTCATTTTCCTTCCCGCATTCCGGGCACTTGCAAACAAAAGATTCCAGTTCTCTGAATTGTTCGAAGCCGGGGCAATGTTTCGGTGTTGTCATGGTTTCCTCCTTAATTTTGGTTTAATTCCTTCAATGGTTTCGCTTTTCATGATGCGTTTGTCATTACTTTAACCAGCATAATCCATGCCATTCGCGTGATCTCATATTATTCCTGTAAAACCGATCAGTTTCCCATAGGGTAGCCTGCCTAATTGAGATTGGATATTCAAATGTTGAAAAGTTTCAAACCCTGTTTTCGAAGATCTTCTAACTCAGGGGGGAAAACCATATTGAATTAGGAATTCTCTTTTTATAAATCTCTCTTTCGTTTTGCCATTTATCCACGAAATAGAGCATCGTTCCCTTTTCTCTTAGCTTTTTTTTAAGTTGTGATACTTTTTCGCGGTCAATTCGGCATACTTCAATATAGACATTGCGATAACCTTCCTGAACATTTTCATTAAAGCTTAAAATGCTCATCAAACGACCCTTGTAATTACGGATGATGTCAGTCAATGCCTTGATTGATCCCGGACGATCTTCCACTTTAAAAGCGAATTCAATTCCTTTGTTGCGCTTCCCAGTTAAGGAAATCAGTGCTTTGAAAAGATCTTTCTGTGTTATAATTCCCACGAGTTGATCCTGATCATCGACCACAGGTGTACTGGATATCTTATTTTCCAAAAAGACATCAGCAGTCTCCTCAACAGTATAATCCGGTGGAACCGTAATCGGGTTCTTGCTCATAACTTCCTCAATCTTGATCTTTGAAAGAAGATAAAGAAGTTCATGGACTTCGAAAGGGACGGCATCAGAAGCGGATGCGCTTTTTAAATCCCTATCCGTAACGATACCGACCATCTTATCTTTTTGCATAACGGGTAATCGGCCGATGTCATGATGTTTCAATAATTTTATGGCATCTATTATGGGAGCGTTTGCGTTGACGGTAATGACATCTTTGCTCATCCAGTTTTTGACTAACATTTCGGCCTCTTTTCCTTTTTTTTGATGGTAGGATTCGGATATTGCTTACCGAAGCGTTTAATATAATTTCTTTCCGAGGCGCTAACGTGGGTCTTTCCGGTCTTTAACAAATATTTTCACGTTCTTCCATGACCAAAAGACTTAAAAGATACTCCTCAGTCACTTCCTCAGGGGAAAGAGGGGGCGCTCCTGTAATGACCTTGATCCCGGCTTTTTGAAATAAACCTATGGTTATTTCGTTCATATTTCCCGCAATAAGCAAATCAACACGATGTTCCTGAAACCAGAGGGGAAGCATCCAAGGCTGGGAGATTGGACACGCCAAGTGTCTCTTTTCTTTGATTTTCCGTTTCTCCGTATCTAACGGGATGACTTGCTCGAAGTCTTTAAAACTTGTTGAAAGCCGCCCTTTCAGAACCGGGATCGCAATTCTCATAACGCTTCCCTCCTACCCAATAATCACCAATGGCATGGCAATTCCGTTTTATTACGTCCTTTTATATTGACGAAAAAACATCGGTTAACCATGTTATTTCCTTTTGTTTAATATTAACAAAAGCATAAAGTATGCCACCGGATTGAACTCCAGCTAAATAGCACAAAATTAAACAGTGTTGTTTCGCCGTGTACGCTGCCGGCGAAACCATTTGTATATCTCAGCCAAAATAGGAATAGGCAGCGCGATCACAAAAATCAAACCCCAGTCGGCCCAGCCCAGCGGCACCGTGTGCAAGGCCTTCTGCAAGAACGGTACATAGACCGCGCATGCCTGCAGGCCGATGGTAAACGTCCAGGCGAGCAACACCCAGGGATTGGAGAAGAAGCTGATCGTTGACAGCGGAGCGCGCAGGGCACGGTAGTTGAACACGTTCATCTTCTCCAGTACGATAATCCCGGTGAAGGCGACGGTTTGAGCCGTCAGCATCCATGCTATGCCAGGCCGGTGTTCCGGTCCCTTCAGTTAGTGAAGCTTTTTGCTGCGTCATGAGAAATTTTCCGAAAAAACTATCGGCACGATCAATACCGGGCCGGTTGCCAGTGAAATCACGGCACTCGTCGTGCTGCCCACGTGAATACGCTCGATTGTGGAGCGCTGCCGCCTGCCGAGAACGATGGGGTCCACTCGGGGGAGCCGGCAGGAATTAGGAAAATTGCGAGATTTTTTTCGCAAAATATCCAAATCAAAGACTCCAACACAAAAACCATCCCAAAATAGAAATCGCCTATAGCAGCAGAACCAGGGGATAAAGGGATGCGTATCCTTCCCCTATGGCACAAATATTGCTATGCCAACTGGGTGGAATGAGCCTCCAAGATTATAGGGGTCAACATGCCTTGGGGCCGGAAAGAAGAGAGAACATAGAAGCGGTAAAAAAGATCCCGGCAGGCAGGTATTGCAATAGAGAAAAAGGATCATATTCCGAAGACTCTGTCTCTAATGAAAATTGCATGTTTTTTTGAAATCTAAGATGTATAAAAGGATGGTATTAATCTATGGAAAATACTGATGTTCTGGTTATTGGTGGAAGTGCGGCAGGGATCGTTGTCGCCACTACGGGAAAATATTTTTATCCGGATAAGGATTTTTTCCTTATCCGTAAGGAAAAGCAGGTAATTGTTCCCTGTGGCATCCCGTATATCTTCGGGTCTCTAAACAATAGCGGGCAAGATGTCGTGCCTGACTCGGTTTTGACCAAAAGCGGAGTGCGGCTTAAAATCGGCGAAGTGATTTCGATAGATCAGGACAACAAGGTTTGCAGAACCGGGGACGACACAGAAATCCATTTTGAAAAACTTGTCTTAGCGGTTGGTTCTACACCTGTATATCCTGAATGGCTAAAAGGGGCGGATCTTGAGAATGTATTCCTGATCCCTAAAAATAAGGATTACCTTGATCTGATTCAGGCGAAGCTGATTGCATGTAAAAAGGTCGTCACCATTGGGGGTGGTTTCATCGGTGTAGAAATGGCAGATGAAATCAATAAACTCGGCAAAGAAGTGAGCCTTGTGGAGATCTTACCGCATATCTTGCTCCTTGCTTTTGACGAAGAGCTGACCGTCAAGGCTGAGGAAATATTGAAATCGAGAGGAGTAAACATCATAACCGGTGATGGAGTGAAGGAAATATCGGGAGAGGGAAAGGTTCAGAGTGTTTTGTTGAGCAGTGGAAGAGACCTGAAGGCCGATGCAGTCATTCTGTCCATGGGTTATCAACCCAACATTGCCCTTGCCGAAAACTCAGGGATAAAGATCAATGATCTTGGATTTATCACCGTAGACGAATACATGAGGACGAATAATCAGGATATTTTTGCCGTGGGAGATTGCGCTGAAAAAAGAAGCTTTCTCACAAGAAGGCAGAGTGGCATTATGTTGGCTTCTACTGCCTGTGCGGAAGCGAGGGTTGCGGGCATGAATCTGTACAAGCTATCCGCTGTAAAAGTCTTTGGTGGAACTATCGCCATATTTTGCACTGCCATTGGGGACACCGGTTTTGGAGCAGCAGGGGTGACCGAAAACCTGGCAAAAGAGAGGGGTTTTGATTTTGTTACAGGTACCTTTGAAGGAGTTGACAAACATCCTGGTATGTTGTCCGGCACACATGAACAGTTGGTGAAATTGATTGTTGCCCGTGAGTCCGGTGTAATCTTGGGGGGGGAAGTTATAGGCGGATCCAGCACCGGGGAGTTGATTAATCTTATTGGGCTGGCCATCCAGAACAGAATGACTGTAAATTCTATTTTGACTGCCCAGATTGGAACCCATCCGCTCTTAACAGGCCCCCCAACCGCCTATCCTCTTATCAAGGCCGCAGAAGTTGTTGCCAAGAAAAGGCGAAGCGCGATATGAAACACGGGGTATAATTAAAGGCAATTACCTGTCGGCCAGGGTTTTCTTGCGGCCAGGACGGCGTACGCTTAGTAGGGGAACAGAAGAACGTCGAAATACTCCGAAAGGTCGATGGCCGCCATTATTTTTTTGATCGTTTTCATGTGCTTTCTCCTTAATTCTACTTTGACGCTTCCTCCCAATCTCTTGCCTTTGGCAAAACCACCGTGAAAACCGATCCTTTCCCCGGTTCACTCTTAACAAGGATACGGCCTCCATGTCCCTCCTTCATTCCTGATTTGAGACTGGTCTTTCCGATCACCGCAAATGACGGTTGGCTTTTGTTTTGCCGTGGAAAAACTGACTGGAATTATTCCACAAGGGGCAAATCTTTTGAAATCGTCATATGGAAGGTTGCCCCTCGGTTTGTTTCAGGATTTATCCACACCCGTCCGCCATGCCTTTCCGCCGCTTCCTTGACAATGGCCAACCCCAAACCGGATCCTGATATTCCTTTGGAACTCCCGTTTCTTTGAAAACGCTCAAAAATCTTCTCCCGGTTTTTTTCTTTGATACCATCCCCGTCGTCGCTGAATGAAAAAACATGGTATTCCGGCTGTGTTTCGTATCCGATCCTGATATTTGCAAGATTTTCTCCGCCATATTTCAGCGCATTATCAACTAAATTTCTGAATACCCTTGAAATTACCAACCTGTCCGCGACGATTTCCGGAAGATCTTTCGCTTCAGACCAAGTAACACCGCGTTCTTTCAATAAGGCGGAAAACTCTTTCCTGATTTCTTCCGTGATTTCATTGATTTGAGTTATTTCAAAATTCATCGGCGCTTCTTTTGTAGAAATAAATGCATTCAGTTTTTCAATCAGCACCACCATCTGCTTGGAGGTCTTCAGGATTTGCCTACAATATGTTTGACCCCGTTCATCCAACTGTTCACCGTATTTATTCTGAAGGAGCCGGGTCAGGCCGTAAACGCCGATGGCAGGACTTTTCAAGTCGTGGGCCATGGAATAGGAAAAAAATTTTATCATCTCCTCTTTTTTTTTGAGTGTTTCAATGCTGTGTTTCAGATCGCTGTAAAGTTTAGCATTGTTTGCCGCAACGGCTAACTGGTTGCCCACGGCAGTGAGAAGATCAACTCTTTCCTGATCCAGTTCAATAATTTCGCTGCTTGCAACGTTCATAACACCTCCCACCTTGTTTTTTGAAATCAAAGGGACGCAAATGTTGATCAAAAGCCCTTTATCCTCAAGAAGTGCCGCTCTTTTTTTATCCTCCAATTGTGAAACATACTGTGCAATGAAAGACCTGGTTCGGGCCGCTTTACCTGTGAAACCCTCATTGATACTCACTTTTTCAAGACCGGCTATTTCTATTCCCTGATGCGCTGCAAGAGACAAGGATTTTCCATCCTCATCCATCAGATAGATTCTTCCGAATTTCAGCGAAAAATGTTCCAGCACCATGGAAAGGGCGCCTTCCAGAAGCGCTTCAGGTTCCATGGGGATCGCCAGAAAATTGCTCATGTCAATCAAAAAGGAAAGTGCCCTGTTCCTTTTTTTCAGCTTCGGTTCGCTTAATTTTATGGATACGTGTTTTTTATCTTGCAGCATGAAATAACCTCGGATTTATCCGTTCGCTTCAATTTCGCAGATGCCCTCCCTGAGTTGCATTTGATAGAAGCACAAACTATGCCATCCACCCATTTTACATAATGATTTTAATAAATGCGGAAAGTTAGGCTCTATCGGCAGTGGTGGTACATTCTGCTGGGTTTCAAAATGTTGAAAAATTGAGAATGGATTTTTCGCAAAATGAAACTTTACAGATGGTAAAAGATCCTGACAGTTCGGGCGCATGGGTTTAGAAGTATCTCCTTTCGATGGTTACCTATTCCGCTGTAGATAATCAACATTGTGCGGCTGAGTAATCGGTGTGTTTGGCGTCAGCGATCAGACTCGGGGAGCCGATGACCTCTCCCTGACGAAGCTCGTATCGAGAGAAGGCAAAGGTAATTCCCATTGTCAAGAGCACCCCGCCCGCGGCGTAGGGCAGGTATTCGGTTTTGAGAGAGAATGGTTCGAAAAAGACGGTTTTGACGATCTCATAACCCGCCAGGAAAATGAAAATGGAGGTGATCAGGGAGACAAAGTTTTTGGATCTTCTTTTGGATATTTTTATTCCGACGAAGACCGTTATGGAGGAGATCACATCGGTAGAGGGATGAATCGTATCCGCAACAAGGGCCATTGATCCGGAAAGATAAGCCAAGCGCTTTTTAATGCCGACAAGAAGCAGATTGATTCCGATGGAAAAAAACCTATTTTCTCCTTTTGTTTTATAATTCTATTTTGGCGCTTCCTCCCAATCCCTTGCCTTTGGCAAAACCACGGTGAAAACCGATCCTTTCCCCGGTTCACTTTTCACAAGGATACGGCCTCCATGCCCCTCCACAATGGCCTTTACCGCCGCCAATCCCAAACTGAAACCCTCTTTTTTAGTTTACAACCCAAACCGCCTGATTCTTTGAAAGATGAATCAGTTTGTTGCTGACCCGTCCCATCAAAAAATCTTTCACCCTGGAAAGCCCCCTTCTACCCACAACAATGGTCCCATAACCCCCTGCTTTGGCTTCCTGGGCCACGGCGGCAGCGCGACTTCGCGCGCCCGTGATGATTTTGGTGGTAATTTGATCCGGGCTGAATCCTGAGATTATCAACTTCCCCCTGGCTTCATCAAACACCCCATTCATCTCCATTTTCCTCTCGTTCACATACTCAGGGTTATCACTTCGGATCACATGGATGAGCCTTGCCTCGTAATCGGAATCTCCCAATACCTTACCCACATAGTCGACAGCCCTCCCGGCGTTGTCCGATCCATCCAGTGCCAGCAATACGGACCCTGTCTTAGGGTTTTTACCCACCACCAGTATGGGGACAAAAGAAATTTTTTCAATGAGCTTTGTTGCAATACTTCCCAACACAAGATCTTTCAGGTTGCTCATCCCTTTTCTACCCACCAAAACACCATCATAACCCCGTTCCGCTTCTTTTGCGATATCTCGGGCAAAACCTTGTTTTCGATTGTGGATTTTCACTTCTACGGATTTTTTGGGAAAACCGGCGCGCTGGAGAATATTTTCCGCTTTTCGCATGCAGCCCTGAATAACTTTGTCATGCTCCTTTTCCCAAGACCGGGCTTCACTCATCCTCCAGGCGGCCGAACTGTTCTTTTCCAGGTCCCAATATCCTTCAGGTATCTTACTGTGGACATTATACAACACCGTCGCCATTTCTCGAAATGCGGAAATTTTTGCTGCATACCTGACGATTTCCAGGGAATTTTCGGATCCGTCCACTGCCAACAACATTTTCTTTTTAGTCTTATCGGTCATCATTAAACCTCCTTTATTTTAGAATACGGGCTCTAAAAACCGTAGATCTCTCTCTTGTTTTCACGGAAGTCCACCATGTAAAGCAGCTCGGCTTTTTCTCTCAGTTCTTCTTTGAGTCGTTCAAGTTGAGGTCGATCAACCCCGTACATGCGGATATATACTCTGCGACGTCCATCTCTGGCGCGATCATATGAACTCAGAATACTGGCCATCCGACCCCCAAACTTTCTAATGATGTCAGACACCTCTTTAATAGACCCGGGCCGGTCCTCCAATTCAAATGCAAACTGGGTTCCCATTTTTTTCAGACCCGTCAGTGAGATCAGGGCCCTGAAAATGTCTGCTTTGGTAATCACTCCCGCCATCTTACCGTTTTTGCCTACAACCGGAACACCGGATATGTTTTTCTCCAAAAGGAGTTCTGCGGTTTCTCCGATGGTATAATCCGGGGGTACGGTAATCGGATCCTTGGCCATCAGGTCTTTGACCTTGATATTGGAAATAAGATAGAGAAGTTCATGGACTTCCAACGTGGTGGCATCGGAAGCCGACGCTTTTTTAAGATCCCTATCCGTTATAATTCCCACCAGCTTGTCTTTTTTCATGACCGGCAGCATGCTGATATGGCGTTCCTTTAACTTTTGGATCGCATCCACCATGGAATTGTTTGCATCAATGGTAATGACCTCTTTGCTCATCCAATTTCTGACTAACATGGTTATCCCTCCTGTTTAATGTTCGAAAAATAAAATTTACCTGAATTGAGAGATATTCCAAAAAACAGGATTCTCTCTTTTTTCTATAAGGCGAAGCATAAAGTGTGCCATTTGAATTGAGTGAAACAACAAACTATTCAAACTGGCGGCGAAATCGCCACATCCCCACACCAAATACCGCACCTCCCAATAACACCATGATCAGCACGGAATCCCACAAAATTTCCAGGCCCGCCCCCTTGAGCAAGATCCCGAGACACGAATCGATATAGTAATGGAGGGGGGAAATATACATGAACAGGCGCATCCACGGCGCCATGGCCTCGGGCGGGGTCCAGGCGCCGGATAGAAATATCATGGGGGCCACAATCAGTACCGTCAGCATCCCCACCTGTGCCAGATTGCGGGCGATGGTCGCGGCGAAAAGTCCAAGGCCCGCCGTATTTAAAATGTAGAGGGTTGTGACCCCAAAAAAAAGCAGTACACTTCCCTTGATGGGGACATGAAAGAGAGGTTCCATCACGGCAAAAAGACTGACCGCAGTCCCAGCAAGAATGACCAGGGTCATGGCAAGCATCTTTGGGACCATGATTTGAAAAGGTGTGAGGGGCGAGACCAGAAGCTGTTCAATGGTCCCTCGCTCTTTTTCGCGCACCATGGCGGCGGCGGGCAGCAGAATGGAAAATACGGTGATGATGTTCAAAAGTTCCGTAATGGACATAAACCACGCGTCATTCTGGTTGGGATTGAACCAGACGCGGTGGTCATCCTTGATCATGGGTGCCGCTACATTGCCGGTGCTCATTCCCAGGCGCTTCAGACCCGCTTCCATGCCGAATTCTCCCACGATTCGTTCCCCATAACTTGCGGCTAAAAAACCGAGCACGGAATTGGTGGCATCCACCTGGAATTGAACGTTTGCAGGTTCACCCATGAGCAGACATTCCTGAAATCTCGGCGGAATGTCCAGCACGATCATGGCCCGGTCCCTATCCAGCAGTCTTACCCCTTCGGAAGGATGGGAAATCTCTCCTTTATTACTAAAATGCGGTTCCTGGAATCGACCGATTAATTCACGGGAGGCAAAACTTCGATCATTGTCATGAAACACCATAGCCGCCTTATTCAACTGCAAGGTAACCCCCGCGCCGGCGCTGTAAATGTCAAGGGTGAATGCGTATACGACAAAGAATATCAGTATAAAATCCCGTGAGAGCTGAAGCAGTTCCTTTACCGTCATGACCCGCAATCTTAAAAGCCAGATTCCGGTTCGGGAAAGAAACGTTTTATGCTTCCTATTCATGACCGGGGCCTCTTGCTGAACAGGGAAAAACCGATGGTAAAGAGAACGGTTGCGTATCCCGCCAATATCAAGACGTTGGGCCATAGGGATTTCAAACCAACGCCTTTCAGGAAACTTCCCATGACAATATTGGTGTAATACATGGCGGGGAGCATATGGGCGATGGTTTGTGCTTGCCCGGAAAGGGACGGAATGGGAATCAAACAACCGGAATAGAGGACCGCCGGGATCATGGTAAGGATGATCGTTACGATGATGGCGGCAATTTGTGTCCTGACGAAAAGCGAGGCCACAAGGCCGATCCCGGTGGTACAGACCACATAAAGGATGGACGAAAGGACAAAGAATATGATTTGCCCTTTGAAAGGCGCCCCATACAACTTTGTGGCCATCAGCCACAGGATAAACAGATTCATCGTGGAGATGGCCACATAGGGGATAAGCTTGCCCAACAGGAACTCCCCGCGTTTCACGGTGGATGCGTAGATATTGTAGATAGACCCACTCTCCTTCTCCCGCACCACGCCCAAGGCCGTGAGGAAGGGGGGAGACAGCATCATGATGACCATGATGAGCTTGGGCGCCACGGACCAGATGCTCTTCACGCTTTGATTGTAAAGATAGCGCACCGCCAGTTTCACGGGCTGGACGATCCCCCAGGCCCGTTCATGGGATATCCCTCGGGTCCTTGCCAGATATTCCGCAAGCAACTCCCGGCTCATGGCTGTGCTGATGGCCGTCACGTATCCCTTGGTGGTTTGGGCTCGGAAGGGAAAGGTTCCGTCAATGAGCGTCTGCACATGGGTGGGCCTGCCCATGAGAAGATCCTTTTGGAAATGCTCCGGGATAATGATGGCAGCACGGACTTTATTGTCCGTGAGGAGCATTTTGAGCGTATGATCGTCATGGGCGTAGCCTTTAAAATCAAAGTAACGGGAGTCGATGAAACGATAGGTATACTCCCTGCTCATCCTGCTGCCGTCCTGATCCATGACCACAAAGGGAATATTCTCCACATCAAGAGAAATCCCATAGCCTAACAGGATCATGAGAAAGGCGGGCACCATAAACGCCAGGGAAAAGAAGAGACGATCGCGGATGATTTCACGCCACTCCTTGTGGGCCACCGCTAAAATGCGTTTACCATTCATGATAGAATTCCGGCCTCCTTCTCAAGGGCCAGGACCCGGTGGATAAAGACATCTTCCATACCTAAGGGGCGCTCTTTCACATCCATCAGACTGACACCGCCTGCCTCCAGGGTATTTTTAATGCGCTGTTCAGCGGCACCGGGCTCTTTTGACAACAAATGAATCTGATTGCCGAAAAGGGCCACTCCATTGAAATGGGCTTTTTCCAGAAGGGTCATGCCGATTAAGGGTTTGTCCGTACTCACCTCAAGCAGGGTTCCGGCTTCATGTTGCACCCGGCGCTTCATTTCTTCCGGCGTTGCATCCGCCACCACGCGCCCCGCATACATCAACGCCAGGTGGTCGCAGTGCTCCGCCTCGCTCATGTAGTGGGTGGTCACCAAAATGGCCACCCCTTCTTCCCGGGAAAGCCGGAATAGGATGTCCCAGAACTGCCTGCGCCCGATGGGATCAACACCCGATGTGGGTTCGTCTAAAAAGAGGATCCGGGGTCGGTGCACCAAGGCGCATCCCAGGGCCAGACGCTGCCTTACACCCATGGGAAGGCTCCCTGCCGGTCTCTTTTCATTGCCGGCAAGACCCGCCATCCCTATGATCCAGGCGGTCCTCTCTCGGGTGAGGCTTCGGTTCAGCCCATAGATACCGGCATAGAGTCGAATGTTTTCCGCAACCGTCAAGTCTTGGTAAAGGGAAAACGCCTGGGACACGTAGCCGATCCTTTCCTTAATGGCTCTCCTGGCACTACGCATCTCCGCCCCCGCCACAAACCCTTCACCGGATGTGGGCGGGAGAATCCCGGTGAGCATTTTGATGACCGTGGTCTTACCCGCGCCGTTCGCGCCCAACAGACCGAAAATTTCTCCCTGGGGTACGGAAAAGCTCACACGGTCCACGGCCCGAAATTTCCCGAAATCCCGGACCAGTGCTTCAGCCTCTATGGCCATTGACGCCTTATTTGGAGAATTCTCCAGGGAAGAAGACGAAGATGGATGCACTTCCGTTTCAACAAATCCCTGCCGGCGCATCAATGCAATGAGGACATCTTCCAGTTCCGGTTCCCGAACATCGAAGGTGTTTATTTGAAGGGGTTCTAATGTCTCCTGAACCTGACGGATTGCCGCTTCGGGGTCTGTTTGTTCAACGAACACCCGTAACCGGTCGCCAAGTGCCTCCACCTGGGGGAAACGGGATTTGAGCAGGGAAAATGCTTTTGCCTGTGCTTCGGCATGGAAACCAATCACCTTTCCCGGAACCAGATTCAGGATGTCTTCCGTCTTCCCTTCTGCCACAACCTTCCCCTCCAACAAAAGGGAGGAGTGGTGAAACCGGGTGGCCTCATCCATATACGCAGTGGACACCAGGGCCGTAACCCCTTGTTCCCGCAGTATTTCCGACAGGATGGCCCAGAAATCCCTTCGGGAGACGGGATCCACGCCCGTGGTGGGTTCATCCAGGATCACCAGGGCAGGTTCATGGATCAGGGTGCAAACCAGTCCGAGTTTCTGCTTCATCCCGCCCGACAGGTTTTTCATGGGCCTGTGGCGAAATGGATCCAGCCGCGTCATGGCCAGAAATCGGTCCTTTCGATGCGTCAGGTCTTTTTTTGAAACCATGCGCAGACGCGCAAAAAAATCGATATTTTCCTCAACGGAAAGGTCCGGATAGAGGTTCAGACCCAGACCCTGGGGCATGAACCCGATGAATTGTTTTATTTTCTCGGCGGTCCTTTCGGATGTAATTTGGGTCCCGAACACCTCCACCTCACCCTCATCATATGTCAGAACCCCTGCAATCGCCTTCATGAGCGTACTTTTGCCGCCGCCGTCCGGTCCGATCAAACCGTAAATTTCTCCGGGTCGGACTTCCAGATCCACACCGCACAACGCCGTGTGTTTATGGTAGGATTTTTTGAACCCCTTCACCCGGATAACGGGATTCCCGGCTGGTTTTTTTACCATCGCGGTTTTACCCACGGCGTTGCTTTCTTCCATTGAATTACCGCATCGGCCGGCATGCCCGGACTCAGGCAATGATCAGGATTTTCACTCAAGTAGAGTTTAACCGCATAGACCAGTTTGACCCGTTCATCAGGGGTCTGCACCTCCTTAGGTGTAAACTCGGCTCTGGATGAAATGTAGCGGAGCGTGGCCGGAAACGCCCGATTGGGAAACGCATCCGTATGGATCCGGGCGGGCAGGTCCAGCCTGAGCTTCCCGATCAAAATTTCCGGCACATAGGTCTTGAGATAAAGCCGATCCAAGTCTACCAGGTCAAATAGCGGCCCCCCGGAAACCACCATTTCACCCACGTCCACCAGCCGGGTCATCAGCATCCCCCGGGCCGGGGCTCGAATGGTCAGATCGGCCAGGACGCTTTCCATCTCCACCAACTTGGCCCCGGCCTGCGCCCTACGGGCCTTCAAGGCGTCAAGCTCGGCCCCTTTCACCTTGATGCGATCCCATCCCAATTCAGCCTCCCGGAGCTGTTTTTCAGCCCGGATACTGCCGGACCGTGCGGATTTGAGGTTGCTTTTGGCAACGGTCCAGGCAAGCGCCATCTCTTCCAGTTTGTGCCTTTCGACAATATGCTTGGCTTCCAATTGTTCATATCGCATGTTGTCATGGGCCGCCTGTTGTTCTGCGGCTTCTGATTTTAAAACGGTTGCAGCGGCATCCACCCGGGCTGCATCGGCTGCTTCGATGATCAGGGGAACCTCTTTTTTAAGGGCCGCCAACGCCATCCCGGCCGCCCTGACCTGTGCAGCCAGCACAGCCACGGCATGCTTTGCCTGGGAAACTTTGGCTTGGGTCTGGGTGTCATCCAGCCGCACCAAAACCTGGTTTTGTCTCACCATATCCCCCTCCCGGGCCAGGAGTTCCTGAACTCGACCCGGGAACTTTCCGGAAACGGTCATATGATCTCCTTCCATACGGCCGTTGGACTGGATCAGCCCGTCAGGGAAAGGTTCTTTCTTGAGCCAGCGCTCATATGCCAGCCATCCTCCGGCGGCAATCAAAAATAGTAAGGCAAGACAAATTAAAGCTTTGAGAAATCGTCTCATTCCAGTTCTCCGGTTCTATAATTGAAGATATTTACGAGGGTAATGAGATCGTAAAAATCCGAATATTCTTTACACGGGCATTTACCCGGCTGTTCTTTCATCACGACAATCTTCACCGCTCTAAAAATGCACTAAGCATGCCATTAAATAAATGTTGCAAATAATCCATTTAACAGGCCTGGTGAGGCATATAGATCCTTCGAATACCCCCCAATGTAGAAGAATTTCGAATCGTTTTTCTAAAATTTTCGAATCATGAAGATATCCGGGAAAATGGAAACCCAGGGGTGCATTTCGGACCGGCCGGCATTCGGCAACATTTTATAAGCAGTAAAATTACCTGACACACCGGGCATACGAAATGAACAACATCCGATTCCCGCATGAAAGACAATCGCGGTATTTTCATCTTTTTAATTGAAAGTTCTCTCTTTGTTTACGGTGGCACACTTTATGCTGGAAAATTTATGTTTGTTTGAAATTGCAAAAAGGAGATTGCATCATGAAAAAGGGTACGGTGCTCCTGCTTAAAACGGGCGGTTTATTGCTCAGTTCCCTGGGTTTGGCCGTCTTCAGCTTTCTGATCGTTATATGGAGTGTGGAAGATTATTCGACTTACTCCGTCCCGGTGTGGCCAATGGTTTTTAGTATTGTCATTGCCGTTCTTGGCTTCATATGTGTGAAAGCGGGAATGAAGGGTACTCTTTATTAGGGACATTTTGAATTAAGGAGAATGTAGATGAGTGTTTATCATTTGGATAAGATTTTTGCGCCTGCCGCCGTGGCCGTTATCGGCGCCAGTGATAAGAAGGGGAGCATCGGATATGCTCTGATGAACAATATTCAAAAGGGAAATTTTCCCGGAGCGCTTTTTCCCATTAACCCGAAATACGCAACCGTAAACGGTTTGAAGTCCTATCCTTCCATCGCTGAGGTGGGTAAACCCATTGATCTTGCCGTTATTGCCACCCCCATAAACACCGTGCCCGCCATCATTGGGGAATGTGTAAAGGCTCAAGTGAAAGGGGCCATCATCGTCTCGGCCGGGGGAAAAGAGATTGGGAAAAAGGGTCGTGAGATAGAATTAAAAATTAAGGAAGAGGCTGCCAAGGCGGATATTCGAATCATCGGTCCAAACTGCGTGGGGGTGATTTGTACGCACTCGAAACTCTATGCCACATTCGCCGACCGTATGCCCTTGAAGGGAAAAATGGCATTTATTTCCCAAAGCGGGGCGCTCATCGGCGCCATTTTAGATTTCTCACTGAAAAAACAGATCGGTTTCAGCCATTTTATCAGTGTCGGTTCCATGCTGGATGCGGACTTTGGAGATTTACTGGACCATTTGGGAAATGATCCCCATGTGGACAGCATTGTGCTTTATATGGAAGGCCTGACGTTCCCTCGAAAATTCATGAGCGCCGCCAGGGCTGTTTCACGGATCAAACCCATTATCGCCCTCAAGTCCGGCCGGAGTGCGGCAGGGGCAAAGGCCGTCGCCTCCCATACCGGGTCCATGGCCGGTGAAGACGCCATTTATGATGCGGCCTTTCGTCGGGCGGGCATCGTTCGTGTTGACACCATCGAGGCGCTTTTTAACGCGGCTGAACTGGCTGCCAAACAACCCGTTCCAAAGGGGGCCGGATTGGCGGTCATCACCAACGGCGGCGGTCCGGGGGTCATGGCCGCGGATGCTCTGTCTTCAATGGGGTTGGCGCCGGTTTCCCTTGGGCCGGAAACCGTTCACAAACTGGATAAATTTCTTCCGCCCTTCTGGAGCCGGGGAAACCCCATTGATATTCTGGGAGATGCGACACCCGAAAGATATGGTCGGGCCGTGGAAACCTGCCTTTCCGCCCCGGAAATCAATGGGATGCTGATCATCTTTGTTCCCCAGGCCGTCAGCGATGGGGCGGAAGTGGCAGCCGCCCTGTCAAACGTCCTTCAGGGCAAACGCTATCCGATTTTTGCGGTCTGGATGGGAGATGAAAGCGTCAAAAAAGGTCGTGAAATCCTCAGTAAAGCGGGCATCCCCACCTATGAGACGCCTGAGCAGGCCATTGAATCCTTCATGTACATGTATGATTATGCCCAAAATCTTGAACTGCTCCAGCAAACTCCGCCCAAACTGCACCATATGCTAAAATTTGATAAGCCCGGGGCCGCAACCATCATAAATAATGCCCTGGGTAAACATCAGACGTTTCTGACGGAGCCCACGAGCAAGGCGTTATTATCCTGTTACAGCATTCCCGTCAATCGAACTGAGTTGGCTTCGACCCCGGAAACGGCCGTTCATCTGGCCCGTGAGATCGGATATCCCGTGGCCATGAAAATCTGCTCAAAGGACATCAGTCATAAATCAGATGCCCACGGGGTTCAGCTTAACCTGCGTAACGACGAAGACACCCGCAACGCGTTCAAAAAAATCATGGCCGGGGCACGTGCCTATGACCCGAAAGCCGAGATTCAGGGGGCAACCCTCCAGTCCATGATGGCGCGGGCCGATTACGAGTTGATCCTGGGCTGTAAAAATGATCCTGTTTTCGGCCCGGTCCTCCTGTTCGGGATGGGCGGTATCATGACCGAGATCCTCAAAGATCAGGCCATTGCCTTTCCCCCGTTGAATCGATTGCTGGCCCGACGGCTCATGGAAAACACCCGGGTGTATCAACTGCTCAAGGGGTATCGCAACAGGCCCCGGGCGGATCTCGATAAACTGGAAGAGATCCTGATTAGCCTCTCCCAACTGGTTGTTGATTTTCCTGAAATTTCAGAATTGGATATCAACCCCCTCATCTTGGTGGGAAGCAACCCCTGCGCCGTGGATGCTCGCGTTATTCTGAAGCCTTCTAAGATAAAATCACCTCTCCATCTGGTCATCAGCCCCTACCCGGCACAATATGAGATGCCTGCGATCACCCAGGGAGGCGTTCAAATTTTTATCCGACCCATTAAACCGGAAGACGAACCGTTGCTGGCCGATTTTTTCAAAACCCTATCCCCCAAGAGCATTTACATGCGCTTTTTCAGCCCCATGAAATCCATCCCCCACGCCATGATGGCGCGGTTCACGCAGATTGATTACGACCGGGATATGGCCCTGGTGGCCATGCGTCAAGACCAGGGCAGGGAAGAAATCCTGGGGGTCGCCCGCCTCATGAGCAAGCCCGGCGGCATTGAACCGGAATTTTCCGTGGTGGTCAGCGACATGTGGCAGGGAAAAGGCATGGGTGCAACCCTGATGGAGCAATTGATGGCCATTGCCGAGGAGAAAGGTATGACGTCCGTCTGGGGGTTGATTTTGGCTGAAAATACCCATATGCTGAGTTTGGCCCGAAAGTTTGATGCCACCGTGCAAAGCGCTTCGGGAAATCAATATGTACTTAGAATTGACTTGAAGCGTCACCCCGCTGCAAAGTTATGAAATGTAAGATATTTTTGAGGTTTCAATCGATTATGGAAAAGCGTGAAAAGGAATTCTTAAACCTTATCGGGGATGTACCGATTGGACTGTATGAATTTGATATCGTCGGAAACAAATTTGCATATGTGAACAACGCCCTGTGCGAGCATACAGGTTATACCAGAGAAGAATTATTGAATATGAGCCCTTCGGAAATTTTGTCGGAACAAAGCAAACCCATTTTTATGGAAAGGATGTCCAAGCTGTTGGCCAATGAAACCCTTCCCCCAAAAAATCCGTATGAAATCATAACCAAACACGGCCAAACAATATATGTGCTAAATAGTATTCGACTAAATCGGGGGAAAAACGGCGCTCCAGTGAGAACCGAAGGCGTGCTTATCAATATTTCAAGAGAAAGCATATTAAGGGACGCCCTGATAAAGAGGGAAGACGAATACCGGTTGCTTGTTGAAAATCAAACCGATTTGGTTGTAAAGGCCGATGCGGAAGGAAGGTTGTTATTCGTCAGCCCGTCGTACTGCGAAACATTCGTTAAGACCGAAGATCAACTGATCGGACAGAAGTTCATGCCGCTGGTCCATGAAGATGACCGGGAAACAACGATTAAAGAAATGGAGAAACTCTACCGCCCTCCCCACACCTGTTACGTCGAGCAGCGCGCCCGGACCAAGGATGGTTGGCGTTGGCTGGCTTGGGCCGACAAAGCCGTCCTTGATGAAGAAAGAAGGGTAATTGCCATCGTCGGTGTTGGGAGGGACATTACCAAACGCAAACAGGCAGAGGAACAACTGCAGCGATCAGAACACCAGATGAGAATCAAAAATCAGATTGCCAATCTTTTTCTGACGCGCCCCGACGAGGAAATTTACGGAGAAGTACTACAGGTCCTTTTAAAGGTGTTTGATAGCGATTATGGACTTTTCGGATACATCGCTGAAGATGGAATCCTTGCCCTTTCTTCCCTGACCGACGACATATGGGACAGATGCGAGGTTGCCGGAAAGAACATCTTTTTCCCCTACGAGGCATGGGGGGGGATTTGGGGTCGAGCGCTTAAGGATAAAAAGGCTTATTATTCCAACAATCCACACCAGGTGCCTGAGGGGCATGTGCCCATATCCAGATCATTGAATGTGCCGATCCTTTTTCAAGGG
>Ga0208901_1000211_pt1 | contig 38051 bp, 32 predicted proteins | sample AntAceMetag02UKF_FD_184764 | JGI IMG/M metagenome (GOLD analysis project Ga0208901, IMG submission 184764) | Saline lake microbial communities from Ace Lake, Antarctica - Antarctic Ace Lake Metagenome 02UKF (SPAdes) (version 2) | ecosystem: Environmental > Aquatic > Non-marine Saline and...
TTGTTTCTATGCGTCGCTACTCTCCAAAACCGGTGGCCGGAATCGAATGGAATGGGTGGCCGGAATGAAATGGAATCACCGGCCGGAATCGTCTGGAATCAGTGGCCGGATTGCTCTGGAATATGCACTTCACCATAATACATTCGATCCTTTGAATGATCAGCATCATTATCATAAAAGAAAATACGATCTGTTTTATCTTCACCTTTCTTTTTTTCATTCCAGAATAGTATAAAACCGAATTTATTATTCTGTGCCCAAGATGATGAGTCACACGAGTATAAAGGTAAGTGTGCAATAGCCTTGTATGATGATGCTCCAAAGAGGTGAACTTTAACCCCTGCATTTGCCAATTTCATAGTGGCCTTATCAATATCTTTTTGCTTCCTATCCATCTTACTAGAACCTTTCTGCATAATGCTACCCAATGCTACATATTCACACTTTTCATTGATGTAAAAATTGATCTCTTCATTGCTATAAGCGTGCAGTACAGGAACAGGATTTAGCCCAGCTTTCTTTAATTGTAGGTAGTTCTCTCTGTTTTCTTCGTATCCATCCACTGTAAAATCTCGGTCAAAAGAGAAATAAAAATCATAATACTTTCCAAATTTCTCAATATATCTTTTGTACCCTTCAAAAGATACTTTTTCATCATCTACACTCTCAGCAAAGTGCAGAGAGAATGTTCCACAGTCAAGTATAAGACTGCCAATATTCCCTTGTTTCCGGTTCATTATGTGCCAATCTTGATTGCTTGGCACACCATAGGATCTTAGAGTATTTGCCACCTTATCAGGATGAATTTCACCTAACATCTTAAGCATGACTAGGTTAAATGATGATAAATATAGTTTCATTATTATTCTCCAATAAAATCACCAGAGACTAGCAACATTGATCTCTGGTGATTTTTCTCCTGCTATTCTCTATTAAACAAATGGGTTCTCAGTATATTTGTTTTCGATATCTGTTATTAAAATTTTTAATGCGGTTAAGTCTTCGAAATTAAAATGAGGATCAGTTGAGTTAACTGTAAGTTGTTTTTCCAATTGTTCATGGAGGGTAATAGTGAGCGAATTTATAGATTTTTCTCTAGACACATCATCATTCAAGATGTCCCGCGGGCTCCATTTACCCTTGTTACTATGAAGCTCATTCAACTTTTCATTGATATTGTCTTGACCTTCTGAAACATCTATCAACCGTCTCAAATCAGAGCTACCAAAAGGAAAAGAGACATCCAGTAGGTCATCAACAAGTTTCTCCTCAAAAGATACATTAGCTCCTTTCAACTTCCTTTTAAAATCGAGACATTCGAGATATCTATTGAACATTTTATCGGTACAATCCATGTTTACCAACAAAGAGTATTGATCGTGTAAAATCTGTATTTGATCTGTACCTTTAATATTAAAGCTTTTTATAATTCTATTTATAGAATCCAATCTATCAACTCCGAGAAATTCCCAGTTTTCCACACCTTTAATGGTGGATATTCGCATCCACTTCGCCCGCGACTCTTTACTTATTTTAACTCCGTTATCCGATAAGTACTTCGCGAATCCAACTTTCTTCAGTAGTTTTCTTTTGACTAGTGACCTCAGCATAACCTTGATAAGATGCAGAAGTTTTCCTACTTTTATGCGAAGATGTGCTAATGCCCCTCTGGCTGATTGACCCAATAGATCTTCAGCTAACTCTACCTTCTTTAGTAGCGATACTCCATAGTTAAGATCATTAAGTGAAGACACTTGAGGATTCAAATTCAAAAAATATGTAACTTCTTTTTCCGCATAAGTGCTCGCAGTATAAACATATTTGATTAAAGAAGTTGTATTTTCACGGCCTTTCTTGAATTCATCAGGTTCTAAACTAGCATTATTTTTAAGGCTCTGAAATAAGTTCAGGCGGGACAGATATGCGATATTATCCTCATAAAAAGGCGACATGTGCTTCATCAAGGTAATTGCATCAAATTCGTCTTTTGATAATGGTGCAACAATCTCTGGTGGGAGAAAACCTTTTAGAATTCTTTCAGCAGCAGCTGGTAATTCAACATGCTTTACTGGAGGTCGATATTTAATAGTTGTAAATATATTTTCTATAACCTTACGAGAATTGTGAATTTCTAGAGGTAAATATGGCAGTAAAGGGGGCGGTTCATTTGAAGGTATTGATTCAATATTGCTTAGCATTTTTTCACCTTTTAAATGGAGATTTAAAATAGCAGTAATGCACTCAACTGTTACTTCTTGCTATAAGTTAAAAACAAAAAAAAGGGGACTTCTCCATAATATGGAAAAGTCCCCTTTTTTCAATGTGATACACTGTTACCGAATGAACACCTAACGAGTATCCATGACGTAACATACTGATAATACTGGTAAAAAATGGTGGAGGCGGCGGGAGTCGAACCCGCGTCCAAAAATGCTCCCCTCACGTATCTACATGCTTAGTTCCGGGCTTTAATTTCGCGTCAGGGGCCCCGCCGGAACCAGAGTACCCTGACACTATTCTGCTAAATCTTATTCTATTACCGGCAGACGCAGTAGAAGAACCAGCCCGTTAGTCGGCGCTCCGATCCAGCCTTACGGGCGAAGGCCGGGGGAGCGGCACAGCAGTCTAAGCTGCCAGTGCGGTGTTATAATCGTCGGCGATTATAATTAAATGCCTATCGGTTTTACGAGCAGATAGAAAGCTCGGCATGCAACGTATAGCTTATACATCCCTGTCGAATCCGTTTCGCCCCCATATTTGTGAGAATGTTCATCAGCACTTCATCTTCGTCCGTTAAAGTATTGCCGTATAGCTGTACTATTACGTCAATTCTTTAACGAACTAACCTAAAGCACTGCTAAACATTTCATTAAGCCTGTTGTGTTAAAATTTCAGCCAACTTCATTATGACGCATCGCACGCTGCAGTTCACGGTCACTCTGTTTTTCTTTGAGAGAAGCCCGTTTGTCATACTGTTTTTTACCGCGTGCAAGGCCAAGTTCAATCTTAGCTTTACCGTTTCCTATAAAGTAAATCTTCAAAGGGATCAGCGCAAGGCCCTTTTCCTTTAATTTTCCAATCAGTTTGCGTAATTCCCGTTTATGAAGCAGAAGCTTGCGTACTCGCATGGGCTCGTTTGGATTATGGGTGGCAAAACTGTACATGGAAATATGAACGTTATACAGGTAAAGTTCCCCGCGGGAATTGATCTGGGCATACCCATCACGCAGATTAGCCTTGCCAGCCCGCAGTGATTTTACTTCAGGACCGCACAATACCATGCCCGCCTCATATCTGGTGTCGATATGATAATTGTGGAAGGCTTTTTTGTTTTTACAGACAATTTTGATTCCCTTGTCCGTATTCTTGTTTCCCATGTTATTCCGCAGTTACCCGCATAGCTTCTTCATAAGTCGTTTTTCCTGCCTGTACTTTATGCCAGGCGTCTTCCCGTAAAGTAGTCATTCCTTCGCGGATTGCAAGTCGTCTTATTTCATCAACAGCTTCTCCACCACTAATCATCGTTTTCATTTTTTCAGAGAGTGGAAAAATTTCGAAAATTGCACACCTGCCCTTGTATCCGGTTCCTCTACACTTTCGGCATCCTTTTCCCCGTGAAAGGGTGTAGATTTCTTTTTCGGATACGGGAAAACCAAGCTTAATGAGTTCTGATCCTTTTATATCAAAAGATTCGGCACAATCGGGGCAGATGGTTCGTACCAGACGCTGGGCAAGAGCCCCAAGGAGAGTTGATGAGATAAGAAATGGTTCCAGGCCTAGGTCTCGTAGTCGCACAATGGATGAAACAGCATCGTTGGTGTGCAGGGTTGAAAAGACTAAGTGACCGGTCATTGCTGCTTGCACTGCATGGGATGCTGTGTCGAGGTCGCGAATCTCACCTATCATGATTACATCGGGATCCTGGCGCAGGATATTTCTGAGAATCGTTGAAAAGGTGACATCGATAAGTGGCTGAACAGAGATCTGGTTAAAGGCTTCGTGTACCATTTCTACCGGATCTTCAATGGTTACAATGTTTCTTTCCGGGGTGGCGATTTTTTCAAGAGTTGAGTAGAGCGTGGTGGATTTACCAGACCCGGTGGGCCCTGTAACCAGCACAATACCGTGCGGCGATTGAATAAAAGAGTTGTAGACAATACGGTCTCTTTGTGAAAAGCCAAGTACATCCAGGTCCTGAAAAATGACATCCGGATCAAGAATACGCATGACCACTTTTTCGCCAAAGGCGACAGGAACGGTGGAAACACGAATTTCTGCCTCCTTGCCACCGCTTAAGGAGAGTTTGATACGGCCATCCTGGGGCCTTCGTTTCTCCGCTATATCGAGTCGTGCCAGGAATTTTATGCGGGCTACAATTGCGGAATGAACAGCTTTGGGAAGATTATAGATAGTGTGCAGTGCACCGTCTATTCGAAAACGGATCATGCAGTTACTACGCTTTGGCTCTACATGAATATCGCTGGCGGTCTGGTCGAGGGCGTAATTGAAAAGGTGATTAACTGCGGATTTGATATGCTGATCAGATGACGAAATTTCCTTGGCGGAGGATATTTTGACAAATTGCTCAAGGTTGCCGATATCAACTGAACTGCCAAGACTTGGCCCGCTAAACTGGTCTTCCGCTGCACTGATTGACCGTTGAAAGCCAAAAAATTCGGAGAGAATTTTCTTAATATCGGATTTAGGCGTGAGATATGGTTTGATTGTTACCTGATTTGCCTGTTCGATATCTTTTAAGACTGTTTTGTTATCAGGATGATAGATTGCGACTTCCAGGATGCCATTCTTGAAATTAAAGGGCAGCAACAAGTGGCCGATGGCAAAGTTTTTTGGGATAGTCTTAGTGACTATATCGATATCTAGATTGAGTGGGTCAAGCTTTTTAAACGGGAGGCCGCAGGATTGGCTGACTGCCAGCATAATGGCGTCTTCATCGAGGGGGGTGTCTTTGTTGTCCCCCATATCCAGTTTCAAGGAAACAATAACATCAACAAGATCGGGATAACTTTTATCAAATTTTCTGTCTGCACCAAATTGTTTTAGCAGTTTCTGGCGCTGTTTACCCTTCTCGAGGGTGATAAATTGTCGCTGTTTTTGGGTGATGAGCCCTTTTTTGCTGAGGATATCCAGCAAAGCATCGCTGTTTAGTAGTGCCATGGAACGCTCACGGATTGAATAATGTACTAAGAATATTACTTCTTCTATTGTGTTCTTTTTTCTACGCTTTATCAAGAAACTTTTAACTCTTACAGCTATCTGGTATAAACTGGATGCAGTGCAGTTTCAAATTCAATCTGATCAATCATTAAATTCCGGGAACTATCCATGTCATTAATTGTCAGCCAGTTATATCGTAAGATCGATGAGAATCGGGAATATTGTTTTAATATCGAATCCAGTCACCCATTGTCACCGGATGAGCAGAGTCGCTTACAGCTTATTCTGGCCGATGGTTTTATGGCAGATTCTGTGACCACCACTCCTCTGCTCGTAGGGGAACGGGTGGTGGAGATGGGGCCACGGCTCAATTTTGCAACGGCCTGGTCTTCCAATATGGTCTCAATTTGTAATGCCACGGGGCTTACCACTGTTTCCCGGGTGGAGCGTTCATACAGGTATCTGGTGGATACGGATCAGGATATTGAGACATTTATTCAAAATAATCACGATCGAATGACGGAATGTCTGTATCCGGAAGCACTTTCCACTTTTGAAACCGGGATCAAGCCGGAAGCTGTCTATGACGTGGACATGATAGCAGGAGGGCCAGATGCACTCCTTGAGATTCCTGGGATCTCCATGGATGAGCGAGATAGAAATTTCTATTACGAGTACTTTGTTAAGAAAAACAATCGAAACCCTACCATTGTTGAAATCATGGATCTGAATAATGCTAATTCAGAGCACTCTAGGCACGGTTTCTTCGGAGGCTTGCAGGTTGTTGATGGGGTGATGCAGGATGAAACCCTGTTTGGCATGGTAAAAGATACCCTGGCCCAAAATCCCAAGGGCAGCCTCGTTGCCTTTAAAGATAATTCCAGTGTGGTGGCAGGGCATGCTATTCATACCATAATGCCCGAGACCCCAGGCCTGCCCTGTGCCCTGAAAGAAAACGATGCAACCTACCATATGCTGCTCACGGCAGAGACCCATAATTTCCCCACGGGAGTAGCACCCTTTCCAGGGGCTGAAACCGGAGCTGGTGGACGTATTCGTGACGTCCAGGGAACGGGAAAAGGTGGTTTTGTAATAGCTGGAACCACCGGCTACTGTGTGGCAAATCTCCATATCCCCGGATACACTCTGCCATGGGAAAACTCCTACCAATGTCCCGAGAACCTCGCCTCAGCGCTCGACATTGAGATTGAGGCCAGTAATGGTGCCTCCGATTACGGGAATAAGTTCGGTGAACCCATGATTCAGGGTTTCACCCGTTCCTTTGATCTACGTCTTGAAAATGGCGAGCGTTGGGGATTTCTGAAACCCATTATGTTTACGGGTGGTATCGGGCAGATTGATGACAGGCATACGGATAAGGATAAAGAACTGAAGGGAATGAAGATCGTTCAGGTGGGTGGCCCTGCCTATCGGGTCGGCTTTGGCGGTGGTGCTGCATCTTCCATGTTACAGGGAGAAAATGTTGAGGAACTTGATTTTAATGCGGTTCAGCGTGGCGATGCGGAAATGGAACAGAAGATGAACCGTGTTGTCCGCGCCTGTAACGAGATGGGTGATAAGACCATCATTGATGTTATTCATGATCAGGGGGCGGGCGGGCCTGCTAATGTCCTGAAGGAACTTGTTGAGCATTCCGGTGGCTATATCGAGATTCGAAAGATGCGGGTTGGCGATCCTACCATGTCGGTGCTTGAAATCTATGTGGCGGAATATCAGGAACGAAATGGTTTTCTGATCAGCCCTGAAAATATCGAACAGTTCCAAGCCATCTGTGAACGTGAAAAAGTGGGTTGTGAGGTGCTTGGCGAAGTGACCGGGGACCTGCAGTTTGTGGTACGTGACGAGCTCGATGGTTCCACTCCCGTGGATATAGATCTTTCGGAACTGCTCGGGGATATTCCTGTAAAAACCTTTGAAGATAGCCGTTCCAATCCGCAGCTGCAGCCACTGGAACTACCCGATGATTTAAGTGTCGCCGATGCGTTGCACGACGTATTGCGACTGGTTTCCGTTGGCTCGAAGCGTTTTCTGACTAATAAGGTCGATCGTGCGGTCACCGGGCTTATTGCCCAGCAGCAGTGCTGTGGGCCATTGCAGCTTACGGTGAGTGATGTGGCAGTGGTTGCTCAATCGCATTTTAGTATTAGCGGTGGTGCCACGGCCATTGGTGAGCAGCCTATCAAGATGTTGGTTGATCCGGCAAAAGGTGCACGGATGGCAGTTGGGGAATCTCTTACCAACCTTGTCTGGGCAAAAATCGATGATTTGGAACAGGTGAAGTGTTCGGCCAACTGGATGTGGGCACCAAAATTACCCGGTGAAGGTGCCGCTCTTTTTGATGCGGCCAAGGGGATGTGTGATGCCATGATCGCCGTCGGTATAGCCGTTGATGGTGGAAAGGATAGTCTATCCATGGCCACCATGGTTGGCGAAGAAACCGTTAAGTCACCTCGTGAGCTTGTCATATCTGTCTATGCGGCCATGAGTGATATTAATAAGGTGGTAACACCCGACCTGAAACGTGCCGGGGCATCATCACTGCTCTTTATTGATCTCTCAGGTGGTAATAACAGATTGGGTGGTTCGGCGCTGGCTCAGACCCAGTCTCGCCTGGGTAATGATTGTCCAGATATGGATGATCCAAAGGTGGTGAAACAGGCATTTCTTGCCATTCAGGAGGCTGTTGAAGAAGGGTTGATTACAGCCGGACACGATAGAAGTGATGGTGGATTAATCACCACTGTTCTTGAAATGGCATTCTCCGGAAACTGTGGACTTGATCTTGATCTGCAGACAACTGATTCCCCGCTGGCGGCTCTATTCTCCGAGGAGTTGGGGCTGGTGGTCGAATGTACTGAGAAAAGCGTAAGTGCCATGCAGCAGATTCTTGTCAATCATAATGTGGGCTCTGTGGTTCTTGGACGGAGCAGGGTAGAGAAGCAGATTCAGATTCGGGTGAATGGAAAAACAGTGCTGGATGCTGATATGCGCAAGCTTCGGGAAACCTGGGAAGAGACAAGTTATCAGCTTGAACGACTCCAGGTAAATTCGGACTGTGCCGATCAGGAAAAGAAGAATTGTTACGACAGAAAAGGCCCTGCCTATAATCTCAGTTTCAGACCTGAACCAGCACCTGCCGCCCTTTTAAGCAAAACAGATAAACCAAAAGTTGCCATCCTGCGTGATGAGGGCTCAAATTCAGATCGCGAAATGAGCTCGGCTTTTTATGCTGCAGGCTTTGAACCATGGGATATTGCCATGAGTGACCTTCTGGCTGGCCGGGTAACTCTTGATGATTTCAGAGGCCTTGCCGCAGTTGGTGGTTTTTCCTACGCCGATGTCCCGGAATCTGCCAAAGGTTGGGCTGCCACCATTAAATTCAATGATACCCTGCAGAAGATGTTCCGTGAATTCTACGAGCGTCCCGATACCTTCAGCCTTGGTATCTGTAACGGCTGTCAGCTCTTTGGCCTTCTTGGGCTTGTTCCATGGCAGGATATCGAGGCGGAAAAACAGCCTCGCTTTGTTCATAATGTTTCGGGCCGTTTCGAGTCTCGCTGGAGTACGGTAAAAGTAGGGAAAAGCCCGGCTCTTATGCTGAAAGGTATGGAAGATCTGGTCTTTGGTATTCATGTGGATCATGGTGAGGGACACCTCTCCTTTCCGGATGCAGCTGTAAAAGAACGGGTACTGGCAGAAAATCTGGCACCGCTCTGTTATGTGGATGACGATGGCAATGCTACTGAATCCTATCCCTTTAATCCAAATGGGTCGCCCGGTGGTTTAGCCGGACTTTGTTCCCCGGATGGAAGGCATCTGGCCATGATGCCTCACCCTGAACGGGTCTTTCTTGCATGGCAGGCACATTACCTTCCCGAAGAGATGAAAGATTTAGAGGTGTCTCCATGGATGCAGATGTTCAGGAATGCCTATGAGTGGTGTCAACAGTAAACAGGAGTTTGTATGTCGCATGGAAGTGATTCGTTAAAGTCCATTTTCTTTGCCCTTGGGGCAAATAGTGCCATTTTTGTGGCTAAGCTGGGTGCGGCGCTTATGACCGGCTCCGGTGCTATGATGGCTGAAGCCATACATTCACTTGCCGATAGCGGTAATCAGGTTCTCCTCCTTGTTGGTTTAAAACAGGCCAAAAGACCGCCAAATCCCGATTATCCACTTGGATTCGGGAAATCTATTTATTTCTGGTCCTTTATTGTTGCCCTTATCATGTTCAGCCTCGGTGGTATGTTTTCCATCTATGAGGGGGTCCATAAACTGCAGCATCCCGAACCGCTCAGTAGTCCTTGGCTGGCCATTGGAGTGCTCATCTTCTCCATTGTAGCAGAGAGTGTCTCCATGTGGGGCTGCCTGAGAGAAGTAAATAAAGTGCGTGAAGGTCGCACTCTTATCCAATGGTTTCGGGAAACCAGGCAAAGTGAGCTTCTGGTTGTGTTTGGTGAGGACTTTGCCGCTCTTCTGGGGCTTGTCTTTGCTCTTGGAGCTGTTGGCCTGACCATGATAACCGGCAATCCTCTGTATGATGCCACTGGTTCCATTGTTATTGGATCTCTTCTTATTCTGATCGCCATCTTTATTGGTATTGAAGTAAAAAGCCTTCTTATCGGGCAGGGTGTTGAACCGAAGCTGAAACAGAGAATGATTGCATCGCTTGAAGAAGAGGAAAAGGTTGCCGAAATTTTAAATCTGCTCACCTTCCAACTTGGTAAAGATGTGATGGTGGCGGTGAAGGCAAGGATGCAGGGTTGCGAGTCTGCCGATGATATGGTGACAGCTATTAATAACTGTGAGAAACGTTTTCGGAAACATTTTCCGGAAACACTCTGGTTGTTTTTTGAACCGGACAACAAGAAGTAGGATTTGTACCAGAGAAAAGAATTTCGGATTATGTACAAAGCTCAGCCATTTTTGTCAGTCATTTCCGCGGAGGCGGGAATCTAGATGGGTGGCACGAAACTGGATCCCCCCCCCTTCCGGGGGGATGACACATCAGATTTGGTTGTAATCCTTTTTTTTCTTTTTGTGCTGTTCCCCAGCCGTTCAGGATCAGGTCCGGGAAGGCTGGCCGTGGTAACTGAGTGCGTCGAAACCCAATAAGAACTTATTGGAGGAGTTCTCGGAGAGTTTGCAAGTTATCCCGATCTTCCTGTAAGTCTTTTCCCTTTGGTGTTTCAAGGGCCATTGGGTGGTTTGCAAAACGAGGGTCGTTAAGCAGATTCCGAAACCCCTCGATTCCAATCTCTCCCTGTCCGATATGTTCGTGGCGATCTACTCGGCAACCCAGTCCTTTTTTCGAATCGTTTAAATGGAAAAACTGGATACGTTCTATTCCTACCAGTTGATCAAATTCATCCATGGTTTCCCGGTAACTCTCTTTGCTTCGAATGTCATAGCCTGCCGCAAAGATATGACAGGTATCCACACAGACACCGAGTTTGTCTGCATTTCTGGAACCCTTTATAATTGCGCCAAGTTCTTCAAAGCGACTCCCAAGCCCTGTTCCCTGTCCAGCGGTTGTTTCAAGCAGGACTGTTACCCGAGTATCTGCAAGTTCAAGTGCCAGGTCAAGGTTTTCGATAAATCGAGCTAAACCCGTCTCCACACCATCCCCGGTGTGGGAACCGGGATGCATAACTACCCATGGAATATTGAGTAATTCACATCGTTTGAGTTCTTCGGTAAAGGCGGCGATGGATTTTTTGACAAGATCCGGTTTCCCAGATGCGAGATTGACAAGGTAGGAAGCGTGAGATGCTATGGGCATCTCAGGGTGCTTTTTCCAAGCAGCAGCAAAGAGTGTTTGTTCTTCCTCCGTGACTGGTTTTGGGTTCCACTGCCGCTGATTACGGGTAAATATTTGTAGGGCAGCTCCACCTGCTTCTTCAATTCGGTCAAAGGCAAGGTGTAATCCCCCTGCAACGGATTCATGGGCTCCAAGGAATGGCATGGATGGTGTCTCCAGTGATGAAAGTATGATTTTTTGAAAACATATGATATAATTGCTTCGATGACTGCGTCATAATTCTTTGAAATAGGGTGAATATCTATGAGTCAGGCAATGACTGTTCAGCAATCAGCAGCAGCCCCGTACGATAACAGATTAAACGGGAAATCCCAGTCTGAAAATACACGGACGGACGAGTCCGCATCGCGAAGAGCAGAGAAACAAGCAGCTACAGCGCAATCCGAGGCCAAGGCAAATCAGGTTGCCAAGGAAGTTCTTGGTGTTGAAAGCGTCACCGATAAGGCCCAGGAAGAGAGTGGTCGTATTGATGTCTACGCCTGATCTTTTTTCTCTAGTTCACCTTCCAAGCGGTCAGGCCTATAGCTGTTTTTCTTGAATTTTAGAATCTGCGTCCGATAATATTCTCCCTCTTCAGGGTCGGCAAACATTGCCTGCTTTTCTGTTTCGATTGCCCTTTGAACAAAGCCATTGGCCCAATAGGCCGTAGCCAGTGTGTCGAGCACATGTCCAGCTGGTACCTGTATTGCGGCCAGGCGGGCCAGATCAAGAGCTCTTACCGGATCGCGCAAACTGAGATCATCACTTGTTAAAAGCAGCCAGGCCAGATTGTTGAGTAATTTCGGGTTTGATGGTTCCAGTGCAAGTGCCTTATCGTAGGCAGCAATGGCTTTTTTCTCCATCTTCTTGTGTTGCATTAGGTCGCCAGCAATTCCAAGCCAAAGCGCCTTGTCCGGTTCTCGGATAAGTTTTTGATCAAGAATAAACTCGGTGTATTTTTCCTCATAGCCCTGTTTCCAGCTGTCGGTTGGCAGGAGTTTTTGTCCCGATGCTGCGGTGATAAGGATGATGGTATACAGTAACAGGCTTATCCACACTTTACGGTTGTGGCGTGTAATCCAGTGTCTGTCCGTCTCACATTTTTCCAGATAATCGACTCGTTGACCAATTCCAAAATGATGCCAGCTTGGTAAGTCCCGAATATTCCCTGAGAGTATGGCAATTTTCTCAAAGGCCGAGATAATGGAATGGCTGCTGCCGATTGCCTTAAAAACATGAAGATCTGCCTGCCGTTCGAAGTTTCTGATAAAGTATCCGAACAAAAAACGGAAGTAGAAGATCATCAGCCCGAGAACGGTACATGCCATAAGGAGTGTGAGCATGTTTTCGGCGGTAAGCCCTGTGAATCCAAGTAAATTGTAGAAACTTCCCCGTGAAAGCAGGAAAAAAGTAAATGGCTCAAGGACAAATCCGGCAAGAACAGAAAATCCCGAAATAATGAAGAGATAGAGCAGCATGTGTTTGTTTTTGATGTGGCCGATTTCGTGGGCCATTACAGCATCGAGTTCCTCGAGTGACAGGTTTTCAAGGAGTGCCGGAGTGATCATCACGTAGCGCAGTCCCGGGATAATCCCCATTACACCTGCGGTTATTACTCTGCCTTCAAAAAGGGGCCAGATAAAGATCCGGGCAGAGAAGCGCTGCTTTTTGAAAAAGGCTTGCATGTGGTCATGCAGTTCTCCTTCGGGAAACGGGGTGCATCCCCAGAGTCTTCGTACCAGCGGGGGAAACAGGGTCAGGATCAGCAGTAAAAACAGGACAAAAGAGGTGTATTCACCAGCTTCTGAATGGAGGAATGTCTTCAGCCCAGGGTAGGGAAGCAGGGCAAGTAAATCATAGGAAAGTGAAAGAATGATCCATGGCAATACTATGGGCAGGTTTGCCTTGATGTTGAATAGAAGAAAGTCAGCACTGCCATAGCTGCGATCAAATATTGACTCGTAGGCTGGTTTTGCCCGCCGCCATATCAACGTTAGAAAGAGGAAAAAGAGAGCAAGTCCGCCAAAATTCACAAATGAAGGAAAGTGTTCACCCAGATCAAGAGGGCTTAAATAGTAGTGAATATCGCAGGAAAAGAGGGCCGTCGAATAAAACAGTAGTGCCACCAGGGAAAGCTGTTTTTCCGTTTTGAAATAGGCTCCTGACCCTTTCCCGTCTGCTCTGGAGTAGAGGTGTTTGGCAATCCGGTCCAAGAGAAAAAGCAGGGTGGCAAAGAGTGCAAGTGAGGCGGGTAAGGAAAATAGGGGCGCCTCTGTGCCACTGGTCATGGTAAAGAGAAAGATCGCCACAAGAAAGAAAAGAAGATTATTATATATCATAGAACCTCTTATATCGCGTATGGGGTTCTCTTTCAATAAGTGAGCGTTGTTCAGGCAACTTATTTACCATTTTTGATGGATCCGTAAAAACTCTTCATCTTCTTCGTTGTACGCTCCGCAGAAAGTAATCTTGGGAGATAAAATTTAAATCATTACCTGATTACCACTAAGCCTCAGGTAACCGCAAAATTCAATCGTAGGAGCCCGCCTCTGCGGGCGAATAGCACTAGGATCATGGCTATTTTTCGCCCGCAGGGGCGGGACTCCTCCATACGTTATCAGCAAAAGCTGAGTTTGGGTGGTAATTAGGGATTTAAGTCATTATGACGACTCTAGTACGCTGAAATAATTTAAATTCCTTGCATTTCGAATATGAAGTTTGGGACAAATCTATCCTAAGGCCGGACTTTTTATGACTGTATCAGTTTTAGGCTTGTTAATATTCTTCTTTGTGATTTTTCAGGAGGATGTGATTATTTTATTGACATTCGGACCCGATTTGTTTCTTATGGTGAGTTTTGATGCCGAAGTGGGCGCATAGCTCAGTTGGTAGAGCCACCGGCTCATAACCGGTCGGTCGTAGGTTCAAGTCCTACTGCGCCCACCACTACACGAATCTGCTACGAAGACCAGGTTCCTTGAATAGAATATACTTTTCTCCAGACAGTGAGAGGCGAGCAGCCTCCTTTATATTTGCTTTTGCTGAATCAGGTGAAGAAGCCTGTTTCAGGAAGCCAGAAATCCAAAGGTACACCCCGCAAGGGATGTACCTTTTTTTATTGCCTGATTTAAAGGCATTAGTAGTGCGTAAAAATGTATCGTGTTTTTTTGAGAAGAATTTACTGAAGCTTTTTTCATTCCTCAAGAGTCTACCAGTCTCCTGTTCAATGATGTCAGATAGGAGAACCCTGTGAGCATAAAAGTTATAAATATTCTGGCAGCTCTTGATCGAATAGCTCCCATGCATCTTGCTGAGAAGTGGGATAACGTAGGCTTGTTGATTGGTGATGAGGAGCGGGAAACCAACGTATTACTGCTCGGGCTCGATCCTACCCTTTCCTTGCTTGACGAAGCGATTACTCTTGGCGCCAATACCATTATTACCCACCATCCCTGCATTTTTCATCCTCTCCAGTCCGTTCGGGTGGCAACCCCAACGGGTGCCTTTCTTGAAAAGGCGCTTGTTCATAAAATAAATGTGATTGGCTGTCATACAAATTATGACAGTGCAGCAGCCGGGGTTACCGATGTACTTGCAAATCTTCTCGGTCTTGAAGATCTTCTTCCAATACATCCTTTAAGCCCTGAGAGCAATCAGGGCTTAGGACGGATTGGAATGTATAAAGAGAGTCTGCCGTGTGGAAAATTTATGCAGCGGGTTTTTGCGGCACTCGATAGTGATACTGTACAGATTGCAGGAGAGCTGCCACAAAACATTCGATCCGTTGCACTGTGTGGTGGCAGCGGTTCCGATCTGGTATCCGAGGCAATCTATCAGGAGGTCGATATCTACCTTTCATCGGAAATAAAACATTCCACGGCCCGCCTGGCCGAGGAATCTGGGCTTTGTGTTATTGATGCCAGCCACTATGCAACGGAGAAGCCAGCGATGAAGTTTTTGGCCGAATCGCTTGAAACCTTTGCCCATGAAAGTGATTGGGATATAAAAATTTATCAGAGCAGGTCGGAAAAACCTGCTTTTACTTTTAGCCATAAGAACGATTATTCTATAGAATAGAAACCATATACAGGAGAACAGTCTTGAACGAAGAAATTATCCAATTGATAGTGCTGCAGAGTATTGATCATGTGATTGATGCAATTGATTCAGATATTCACAAAGAGCAGGGTGCGCTCGATCAGAAGAGCGTAGAACTCGCAGACAGGGAAGCCACCATAGGTGCTCTTACCGAGAAGATTGATACTCTTGAGAAGGAACGACGTACTCTGGAAGTTGAAGTTGCCGATGAGATGGTCCATGTGAAAGATAGGCAGTCTAAAATGATGCAGGTTCAGACCGGCCGTGAACAGACAGCTCTGTTGAAAGAAATTGAAGATGGTAAAAAAGGTGTAAAGGAAAAGGAAGAAAAAACCGTTGCCATCATGGAAGAAGTGGAGCAATTAACGGCTGAAATTGAAGAGAATAAGAATCTCTTTAAGGGTGAGACGGAGTTATTGCTGGAAGAGACTGAAGACGTCAAAAAGGCAATTGCTGCAATCAATAAAAAGAAAAAAACCCAGGAAAAGAAGCGCGTTACTCAGACGAAAAAGCTGAAAGCTCAGGTTCTGAAAAAGTACGATACCCTTCGTGAGCATCGTAATGGTCTTGGTGTGGTCAATGTAGTAGCCGGTGTTTGCCAGGGATGTTTTATGGCTATTCCTCCCCAGCAGTATAACCTTCTGCTTCGTGGCGACCAGTACTTTGATTGTCCTACCTGCCAGCGGATCATGTATCATGAGCCCGTGGAAGAGGTGGAAGAGCCAAAGAAAAAGGCACCAAAGAAAAAGGCAGCTAAGAAAGCAGCTCCTAAGAAAACAGTAGTTAAAAAAGTTGCCAAGAAGAAAGAATAGTTTTAATTTTTCTTCATTGTCATTATATATGGGGTTGGAGCGGGTGCATGATCGCTCGGGTCTTAAGGTCCGAGAGGAAAGTCCGAACTCCGCAGGGCAGGATGGTTCGTAACACGAACGCTGGGTGACTGGCGGAAAGTGCCACAGAAAATATACCGCCGAATCTTCGGATTCGGTAAGGGTGAAATGGCGAGGTAAAAGCTCACCGCCTGCACAGGTGACTGTCAGGGCATGGTAAACCCCATCCGGAGCAAGACCAAATAGGAAGACGTTTAAGGGCTGCCCGCCTGAGGTCTTCGGGTAGGTTGCAAGAGGTGTCGGGCGACCGACATCCCAGTGAAATGATCATGATTGTACAGAATTCGGCTTATAGCCCGCTCCTTTTTTCTTATCCAAAATGTATTCAACCGCTGCCATAATCCCTGCTGCCGGAAGCGGAAGCAGGATGGGCTTGAATTATCCCAAGCAATACTATCTCCTTGCCGGCATTCCCATTTTAGTCCATACCGTTCGAGTCTTTGCTGCCACATCCTGTATCAACCGGATTGTGGTGGTTGTTCCCGCCGACAGGGTGCAGTCCACGGCTGACTTACTAGCGAAATATGATCTGTCAGAAGATTCCCTTCAGGTGATAGCTGGTGGTAAACGTCGCCAGGATTCGGTGAAGGCAGGTCTTGATTCCCTAGGGCGCAATGTGGATATTGTGCTTGTTCATGACGGGGCACGGCCATTGCTGACAAGTGATTTGATTTCCCGTTGTTGTGATGCTGCTATGCAGCATGGAGCAGCCATTGCTGCACTACCCGTGAAGGATACTCTGAAAAAGGGTGGTCCGGACCAGCGGATTCTTCATACCGTGGATCGGGAAGATCTCTGGCAGGCACAGACTCCGCAGGCGTTTCGACTTTCACTGCTTCTTGATGCCTATGCTCAAGCGGGGGAGAAAGAGGTAACCGATGAAGCGTCGCTGCTTGAACTTGCCGGAGTAGATGTTCATCTTATTGAAGGCTCGGAAACGAATATTAAAATCACCCGCCCGGATGATCTGCTGATCGCAGAAAAAATTATGCTGAAAAATGAAGGAACTGCTGGAATACGAATTGGTCACGGTTTCGATGCTCATCAATTTGCCCCCGAGCGTGATCTGGTGCTTGGCGGCGTAACAATTCCCTTTGAAATGGGGCTTGCCGGCCATTCCGATGCCGATGTCCTGACCCACGCACTCTGTGATGCCATTCTTGGGGCTCTTGCGGCGGGGGATATCGGATCACATTTTCCAGATTCTGACCAGAAGTTTTCAAATATTTACTCTATCAACTTGCTTAAGAAAGTAGTAGCTATTGCAAAGGAACGTGGTTTTGTCGTGTCAAATGGTGATGTGACAGTGGTGTGTCAGAAGCCTAAGTTAGCACCTTTTATTGGAAAAATGAGAGAAATCCTGGCCACGGCTTGTGGTATAACGCTTCATCAGATAAATGTGAAAGCAACAACTACTGAGAAGATGGGATTTACTGGAAGAATGGAAGGCATCAGTGCACATGCTGTTGTGCTTCTCGTAAAGGAAGGACGCAGTAATGATTAGCTACGCGATAGACAGAGAACGATTGGCCGATACCTTTGTACACCTCTGCGAGATAGACAGTCCATCCCGTCAGGAACGAAATATTGCCGAGTATTTGAAAAAACTCTTTACGGATCTTGGTGCAGAATCAGTTGTTGAGGACGAATCAGCAGTTCATACAGGAGCCAATTGCGGGAACCTGGTTGTCCGTTTCCCCGGTACTGTGAAAAAAGAAGCCGTCTTTTTTGCCTGTCATATGGATACCGTGGAGCCTGGGCGTGGTGTGAAGGTTCAACGGGTTGGTGATATTTTTAGTGCCAGCAGCAATACAGTGCTTGGCGGAGATGATAAGTCCGGTATTGCAGCCGTAATAGAATTATTACGAGTGACAAAAGAAGAAGGTTTAGCCCACGGACCCATTGAGATAATTCTTACCACCTGTGAAGAAGTTGGTCTGCTTGGAGCAAAACATCTTAATACGGCGCTGGTTCATGCCAAAAACGGATACGCACTGGATTCGACCGGGATCGATAAAGTTGTTACAGGGGCTCCTGCTGCCAATCGTTTGAAGGTTGAAGTCCATGGAATTGCAGCTCATGCTGGATTGAATCCGGAACAGGGTATTTCTGCTTTTTGTCTTGCTGCACGTGCTATTGCTGATCTTCGCCTTGGACGTCTTGATGAACAGTCAACCGCCAATTTCGGACTGATTCATGGCGGTGTGGCAACAAATATTGTCCCCGACCTTATCACCATCGAGGGAGAGGTCCGGTCTCATTCTTCCGCTAAACTTGAAGATTATACCAGCGAGATAGAGTCAACATTTCGTAATGTGGTGAAGGGCTGGTCGGCACAAATCGGAACGAGCAAACAACCATCCGTTGAAATCACTGTGGAAAACGAGTATCCCGCTATGCATCTTAGCAAAGAGGATCCGGTTCTGTCCCGGGTTCGCCGAGCCGGGGATCTGCTGGAAAGAGAGATTGTTTTTCAGGTGGCTGGCGGTGGCTCAGATGCCAATATTTTCAACAGTTATGGTATGAAAACAGCGATTGTCGCAACGGGTATGGATAAGGTTCATACCACCGATGAGAGTCTTGACCTGCATGATCTTGTCAGTTTAACCGAATTGATGCTGGCGATTTTAGACGTTTGAGTAATCCCCTTTCCCGATAACGAGAACTTGTTAATAGAGCCCCTCCTCGCTCTAACCATCAAAAGTGGTATTGTCTGAAGACCTTTTCCTGTATTTCCATTTATATAAAAGATTACCAGAAGTATAGATTCTGAACTTCTCCGCAAGACAAAGTTGACCGCGGTCAACTTTGTCTTGCGCTTCATTCGCCTCTCCGTTATAAAATCGACTGCAGTCATTAATTTTTCAGGAGCAGTAATATGACAACGGTACGGGAAGAGAAGAAGCGTCAGACCAGAAAAGCCATTCTTGAGGCGGCCGTGCATCTTTTTGGCTCAAAAGGGTATGATAAAACCAGCATCGACCAGTTGGCTAGGAAGGCGGGAGTGGGTAAGGGGACAATTTACAGCTACTTTCGTAGTAAAAGTGAAATTCTCCTCGCCTTTTGCGACGAGGAGCTCGAGTATCTCCATAAAGAGATGGGGCGCAGGATAGATGATAATACGCCATTCCTGGACGCCCTGGTTGAAATTTTTATGATTGAATTTCGCTATGTCACCAGGAATAGGGAGTTTGGTCGGGTTTTTCTGCGTGAGGTTATTTTCCCGTCGGATTTGGTTGTGGAGAGATCACGGGAAATTGATGATCGCTTTATCGCCATTTTTATCCCCCTGTTTGAAAAAGCGCAGCAGCGCGGCGAGCTCCGTCTTGATGTCGAGCTTCTCTTTGCAACCGGCCATTTTTATGCACTCTACATCATTGCGGTCTCCTCCTGGTACTCCGGGCGGCTTCTTGAAAATGATGATGTGGAGATGTCCTTAACAATGCTTTTCAAGCAGGCACTCACCGGGTTATCACCCGTTGGTGCTCCTTCAGTAAAATCCAGGTAAGCCATGAACACAAACTATTCCCCTCAAAGCAGTAGGGCCCGAATTGTCTATACAATCTGGAAAAATCTCCCTCGAGTCCTCCTTCTTCTCCTTCTTGTATTCTCTCTGTTTGGTTTTCTGGCTATCAAAGAGAAGGGAGTGGAGATGGCCGAGAAAAAGGCAGCTGCCACCCCCGAACCACGACGGCCCGTGAATGTTGTGCTACTAGAGATACAGCCGATTATGCTTCGTGACCGAATTAACCTTCCTGGTTCCATTGAAGCGTGGCAGAAACTTGAGCTTATGGCAAAGGTTGGCGGTACCGTGGAAGAAATCCTAGTGACCGAGGGTGACCGGGTTGAAGAGGGAGCTATTCTTGCCCGAATCGAAGAGTCTGACTATAAAATTGCACTCCAATCCGCCAGAGCGACCTGGACACTGGCCAGTGCTGAGCTCAAAAGAGTGAAGAGCATGCGGGCCAAGGGAATTGCACCTCAGGCGGAGGTGGAAAGCCTCAGCGCCCGTTTTCTCACTGCCCAGGCGGCATTGGACAATGCGGAGTTAAAGCTCTCCCGCTGTACTATAAAGGCTCCTGTTTCTGGGGTTGTCAGTCGCTTGGATGCAAAACCCGGTTTACTGCTTGGTGTTGCTGATCCGGTGGCAGAAATTCTGCAGATGAACAGAGTGAAGGCTGTAATTGGGATACCGGAATCGGATGTGTCTGCTGTTCGTAAGCTCGATGAAATTCAGATAACTATTCAGGCACTTGGTGACCGGACACTCATGGGCCAAAAACATTTTCTATCCCCAGCCCCCGAATCGAATGCCCACGTCTATCGATTGGAACTTGCCATTGCCAATTCCGACCATTCCATATTGCCAGGTATGTTTGTCCGGGCGGATGTTATTAAAAAGGAAAACTCGCAGGCATTGGCCGTGCCTCTCTATTCAATTATCAGTCGTAACGAAGAGCAGTATGTCTATCTGGAGACGGAAGGAGTTGTGAGAAAACAGCCCGTACAGATAGGGATTATGGATGGCTGGATGGTAGAAGTGACGAAGGGTATCAGCCATGGAGATAGGGTGATAATAGAAGGACATCGTGATGTTGAGGATGGTCAGCAGGTAAGGATCGTTCGCACTCTCTTATCCACGGAGCTTCCATGATAGTTTCCGATACAGCGGTCAAGAAGTCGGTTACAGTTCTTGTTCTTGCCGTGATTATTCTGGTCTTTGGAACCTACTGTTACCTTGCTTTACCACGGGAGTCCGAACCGGATATTACTATCCCCAATGTCTTTGTGTCCACAACTTACAGAGGTGTTTCACCCGCCGATATCGAAACCTCAATCACCATAGAGATTGAGAAAAAGCTTAAAGGGCTCGATGGGGTAAAGAAGATCCAATCGGTGAGTTCCGAGGGGCTTTCTTCAATCAATGTTGAGTTTCTGACCGGTGTTGATATTGATAAGGCCCTGCAGGATGTAAAAGATAAGGTGGACGAGGCAAAGGGCGAACTGCCAAATGATCTTGAGGATGATCCCGTTGTCTTTGAGGTAAACTTTTCAGAGATGCCTATTCTGGTCTTCTCCCTTTCTGGGACCTGTGGGCTTCCCTGTCTTAAAGATATTGCCGATGACCTTGAAGACAGTATAGAAGCTATTCCAGGCGTGCTCGAAGTGGATATCAGCGGCGGCCTGGAGCGGGAGATACGTGTTGAGGTGATCCCTGAAAAGCTCGCCTTTTACGGGTTGACCATCAATTCCCTGCAGCAAGTGGTTGCAAGTGAAAATCAGAATACTTCGGGTGGCGCCATTCGTCTCGGCAAGGGGCGTTTTCAGCTACGTGTCCCCGGGGAATTCAGTACTCCCGATGAAATATATGGCCTGGTGCTCACCACCCACAATGGTGATCCTGTGTATCTAAAAGATGTGGCCAAAATCGTAGATGGTTTTAAAGAAGAGTCGAGCAAATCCCGGCTCAATGGCAATCAGGCTGTCAATATTACCGTTAAAAAGCGCAGCGGCGAAAATATTATTGCCATTGTCGATGCTGTAAACTTGAGTATTGCAAAGCAGCAACCAGCATGGCCCAAAGGAACAGAAATCACCAAGGTAATGGACAAATCAAAGGATATTGTCAATATGGTGGCGGATCTTGAGAATAATATCCTCTCGGGTCTGGTTCTGGTGGTCGTGGTTATTTTCTTTGCCATGGGGATACGAAATGCCATTCTGGTGAGTCTTGCCATTCCCTTTTCCATGCTCCTTTCTTTTATTGTCCTCTACCTTATGGGGATCACCCTGAATATGGTGGTTCTCTTCAGCCTTACTCTGGCACTTGGGATGCTAGTGGATAATGCCATTGTTATTGTGGAGAATATTCACCGGTTTATGGAGCAGGGGGTTCCCAGAAAAGAGGCTGCCATGAAGGCAACTTCGGAGGTAGCCTATCCGGTTATCGGTTCCACCCTTACCACCCTTGCTGCCTTTTCGCCCATGCTTTTCTGGCCCGGTATTATGGGCGAGTTTATGAGCTATCTGCCACTCACCCTGATTATCACCCTGAGTTCTTCTCTCTTTGTTGCCATGGTGATTAACCCCGCTCTGGCATCGATGTTTCTGAAGATTTCTGTAAAGCATAAAAGATCGAGCCAGGACCACGCGGCCGTATCCGAGGAACAGCCAGTACAGATTAATACTCCCTTACTGCGGGGCTATAGCTCTCTGCTGAAAGTTGCCCTCGGTCAGCCTTTTTCCATTATACTGGTCGCCGTTTTTGTCCTTATTCTTATGGTGGAAGGCTGGCTTCTTGCAGTGGGACTTGAAAAACCCAAAGAGTTCTTTCCAGATATTGATCCCAAGGGAATGTATGTCAATGTGGATATGCCAGAAGGTGCTGATCTGGATTATATCAACCGGGTCATGCGACGAATAGAAGGTGCTGTTGCCAGTGCGGAGAGTGCAGGTGCCGATAAAGAGCTGACGGAAGAGGAGTATCACAGGCTACTGTCCCCCACTGAACACAGGGATGCACAAGGAAACACCCATTTTGGTCCATCGGATCTTGCCAATATTGAAACCATCTATATGGAGGCCACCGTGGAGACCGGTGGCGGCTCAAAATTTGAGGCAAATGCTCCAAATCATGTGGGGATTCGTTTTCTGGATATTCAGGATAGATATCGCTCTTCCCAGGATACGGTGGCCGAGATCAGAAAACGGGTGCAGAATATTCCAGGTGGAAAAATCACCATTGCTACCGAGGCAGAGGGTCCGCCAACGGGCGCTCCCATCAATATTGAAATTTCAGGAGATGATTTTCAGGTACTCGGAAAGATTGCAAAGTCCATCCGCAGGTCCCTGAATGAGATCCCTCATGTGGAAGATGTGCAGGACAACTTTGTAGAGGGTATTCCTTCGGTTCAAGTGAAGGTGGATAGGCAGAAGGCCGCTCTGTTTGGTCTCTCCACCGATATGATCGGCTTCGCGCTGAAAACGGCCTATAATGGGCTGGAAGTTTCTTCCTTCAGGGAAGGTGATGAAGATTATGATATCACCGTACAGCTGAATGAAGATGACCGCAGAGTGGTGGATGTTCTGCATGAATTGATGATACCTGCACCCAATGGTGTCACCGTACCGCTTTCAACTCTTGCATCGATTACAATATCCGGGTCTCTTGGTGATATTGTGCGCATTAATCATGGGCGGGTGGTCACCGTGAAGGCTAATGTGGATGAAACGAAGGTTCCGGCTCCGATGGTACGTGCCGTTGCGGAAAAGGCCCTTGCGGGGTTGATTCTGCCGCCCGGTTACCACGTGAGCTTTACTGGTGAGTTTGAAGATCAGCAGGAATCTGAGGCCTTTCTTGGCAGGGCATTTATTATAGCGCTGTTCTTTATCTTTCTTATTCTGGTGAGTCAGTTTAATTCAGTGGGGCAGCCTTTTATTATAATGACCTCGGTGATTCTGTCGCTTGGTGGTGCCTTTCTTGGTCTGATGCTCTTCCGGCAGCCATTTGGCATTGTTATGACAGGAGTCGGAGTGATTTCGCTTGCTGGCGTTGTGGTCAACAATGCCATCGTGCTTATCGACTACACCAATCAACTGCGTGAACGGGGGATGGCTGTAAAAGAGGCTGTGATGGCTGCAGGAGCGACACGTCTGCGACCGGTATTGCTCACAGCAATAACAACAATTCTAGGACTTGTTCCAATGGTTACCGGAATCTCCTACGATTTTCGTAACCTTGGTATGTCCTGGGTCAGTGAGTCCAGTCAGTGGTGGCGTTCCATGGCCGTTGTTATCATCTTCGGTCTGATCGTGGCCACATTTCTGACTCTGGTTGTGGTTCCGAGCCTCTATTATCTCTTCCATCGTTTTTTGGAACAGCAGCCACGTATCCGTGCCTGGCTGAGCAAAATATACTGGAGCCCCTATTCCCTTCTTTCCGGTGAATCCCGGGAGGTGAAAGATGAAAAGTAGATATACAAATAGAATTATGCTGTTGCTTCTTCTCAGTTTTTCCGTCTCGCAGGCAGAGGCAGTCTCGGGTGAAGAGGTAGCGGTGAAACTCACTCTAAGCCAAGCCATTGAAACAGCACTTGCAAACAATCTTGGCATTCAGCTGAGCCGGCAGGATCTTGATGTGGCACGGGGCAGCAGTGAAGCAGCAGAGGGACCTTTTGACAGTTATTTGTCAGCTGGCGCAGCGTATGGAGAAACGCGTCTTACCCCAACCATGCAGGGGGCAGCCTTTGACGAACAGAGCAGCTCCTGGAATGCCTCACTTTCAAAACGATTGACAACGGGAACCGAGTTGGGGCTGTCATGGAGCAATGGCTATAATGACAATAACTCAGACTATTCTCTTATTAATCCACTCTACACAAGTGGAATGGATTTGAAGATCACTCAACCGCTTCTTCAGGGAAGGGGCAGTGAGGTGCAGACGGCTGGCATCCGCTCGGCTGAAAAAAAGGTGGAGGCGGCTATTTTTCTCGTCCATCGTGAGGCAGCAGAACTCACATCTCAGGTACGAAAGGCCTATTGGGAACTGGTATCCAGCTGGCAGGATATTGAAGTTCTCGAATTGTCTCTTACACTTGCCAGACAACTGGAAGATGAAACCAGAAGTAAAATCGACACAGGACTGTTGGCAGATATTGAGATCTATCAACCTCAGTCAGAGGTAGCCAGAAGAGAGCAGAACCTTATAGGCGGAGAACGCGCTGTGGGAGTGGCTGAGGATATTTTGCGCTACCTGCTGAATAATCAGGAGTGGGAGAGGCCGCTTGATCCAGTTGATCGCCCGGAAGTTACGGAACAGGCGCCGCAACTCGACACTGTCCTCGAGAGGGCTCTGGCCAATCGCCCCGATATACGGGCTGCGGATATGGAGACAGAGGCTGCAGTTATTTCCAGTACTTCATTGAAAAACAGGATATTACCTTCACTTGACCTCTTTGGTTCCATGGGACTTGTGGGGAATGAGACCAGTTACGGAAATGCAGTGGACCGGCTGACAAATGAGAGTGATACGCGCTGGCAGGTTGGGGTAAGTTTTTCAAAGCCACTTGGGAATAGTGGTGCCAAAGGGCAGTACAGACAGGCAAAGGCGAATGCAAATCGTGCAAAAATTCAGGCGGAGCTTTTGCGCCAGCAGACACGGAGCATGGCCCGGCAGGCGGTTCGTGATATAAAGCTTAGCGTTAAAGCCATTGAGGCTACCCGTAAAACGAGTCTTTCTTCGCAAAAACGGCTGGAAGCGGAACAGACAAAGTTTGATTTGGGCCGAGCGACCACCTATGATGTTCTTGTGGCTCAGGAAGCATTTTCAAAGGCAGTTGCGGATGAATATCGGGCCAAGATTCTTTATGCTCAGTCCCTTGCCGAACTCGATCGTATCCAGGGCATTGTTACCATGGAGTATGATGTTACTCAGGTTTCTGAGTCGCTGATGTGAGAGGCTAGGGGAAAAGGTTGGAGGCTAAAGACCTTGATCCTGATACTCGTCGCAGATGAGAAAAATAAGATATTACAGCGCATTGAATCGGTATCTTAATTAAAAGAACTGTATCGCTCCAGTCTCTCCCTCTACTATTTCACCGATATCATGGCAGGAAAAGGGATAGCTTGATTTTTCTATTTCCTGAAGAATTATTTTACTTGTCTCTTCCGGTGCGGCTATAAGCAGTCCGCCGGACGTCTGTGGATCGGACAGTACCATCTCCAGAACATCATTGACGGTTCCGTTTTGCTGAAGCCATTTTGAATAGAATTTATGGTTGGTATAGGCTCCCTCCGGAATAATACCCATATTGATAAAATCGATACAGCCGGAGATAACAGGAATCTGATCTTTGAATATTCTTGCTGTGACCTTTGAGGCTACGGCCATTTCATGAAGGTGGCCGAGTAGTCCAAATCCGGTAATATCCGTACAGGCATGTACCTTATGTCCTCTTTCCCGTGCAATTGCTATGGCCTCTGCAGGGGCTTGGTTGAGGGTGGCCATAATCTCTGTTATCTGTTTTTCAATTTCTGCTCCTGCAAGATTCCCCTTAATGGCGGTGGCAAGGATTCCCGTACCCAGTGGTTTGGTCAGAATCAACCGATCTCCCACTTTGGCTCCGCTATTCAGCAGGACATGATCCGGATGAACAACTCCCGTCACTGAAAGTCCGTATTTCAGTTCGTCATCTTCTACGGAATGCCCGCCAACAAGAAGTGCCCCGGCCTCCACCACTTTGGAGAGCCCGCCTTTAATGACTTCACGAATAATCTCGGGTCCCATGCTTTTTATGGGGCAGGCAAGAATATTCATGGCAAGTAAGGGCTTACCGCCCATTGCATAGACATCACTTAATGCATTGGCGGCGGTGATCTGGCCAAAGTGATACGGGTCATCGACAATGGGCGTAAAGAAGTCCAGTGTCTGGATGAGTGCTGTCTCGTCGTTGAGACGGTATACTCCAGCATCATCACAGGTCTCAGCCCCGACAATTAGGCGATCGTCTTTTGGTAAGGTAATACCACAGAGTATCTGGCTCAGGTCCCCTGGGCCAATTTTCGCTGCTCAGCCCGCGGCTTTTACAGTAGATGTCAGTTTTATCATTGCATTAGAGTAAGAAAACCCTCATTTCTGGTTTAGTATCTTGCCTTATCGGGGTAAGATACAATAAAAACAGGACTGAAGGTGCTTTATTGTTGAATTTCCATGAAACATATTATAAGTCTTTTTATCAGATTTTAATAAAAGGCACAAAGAAAACAATTATCTTTGTGCCTTTCCCTTTTTTATAAGAGTTACAGTTTCCCCATACAAGGAATATTATCAATGGATAGTCGTAGCGTACAGGTTGTTGAGGATGGCCGCCCAAAACATGAATGTGGTGTCTGTGGGATTTTCGGGCATGAAGATGCAGCAAAGCTTACTTATTTTGGCCTGTATGCTCTACAGCACAGAGGACAGGAGAGTGCCGGGATCGTGGCATCGAATGACGGCGCGGTGGCTATTCATAAGGCGATGGGGCTTGTCCCTGAGATCTTCTCAGAGGATATCCTGCAGGGCTTACCGGGGGCCATGGCAATGGGTCATGTGCGTTATTCCACCACCGGTGCTTCCAATGTGACTAACTCCCAACCCTTGATGGTGAATCATAGGGGCTGTACTTTGGCCGTGGCTCATAATGGCAATCTTGTAAACTCCCTTGAGCTTCGCCATGATCTCGAGGAGAAGGGATCGATTTTTCAGACCTCAATGGACAGTGAGGTTGTTCTTCATCTTATGGCCCGAACCACTCATCTGGGACTTGAGCGGGCTCTTACGGAATCCTTTTCCTGTTTAAGGGGTGCTTATTCGATCCTGTTGATGACGGAAGATACTCTTGTTGCTGTGCGGGATCCCGGTGGATTCAGGCCGCTGTGTCTTGGAAAGCTGAATAATGGCGGCTTGATTGTCGCTTCTGAAACCTGCGCCCTTGATCTGGTGGAGGCCGAGTATCTTCGTGATGTTGAACCGGGTGAGGTTCTTATCATCACTAAAGATGGGATGCGTTCGATTTTTCCATGGCCGAAACAGAAAACCACATTTTGCATTTTCGAACAGGTCTATTTTGCTCGTCCCGATTCTGATATTTTTGGAATTAATGTGTATGAAGCCCGTAAACGTATGGGCGAAATTATGGCGCGAGAATCGGAAATCGAAGGGGATTTTGTTATGCCCTTCCCGGATTCCGGAAATTATGCGGCCATTGGATTTTCAAAAGAATCCGGGATTCCACTCGAGATGGGAATGATCAGGAATCACTATGTCGGGCGAACATTTATTGAGCCAACCCAATCCATGCGTGACTTTAATGTGCGGGTGAAGCTGAATCCTGTCAGATCCCTTCTGAAGGGGAAGCGGGTAATAATTGTTGAAGATTCTGTTATTCGCGGGACCACTGGTCGCAGCAGGGTGAAGGCATTAAGAGAAGCCGGGGCCAAGGAAGTTCATATGATGGTAAGTTGTCCTCCAACCCGTCACGCCTGCTACTATGGGATCGATTTTCCCTCATCCGATCAGTTGATTGCAACCAACCATTCCGTTGAAGAAATTGCAGAACATCTTGGTTTGGATTCAATCTACTATCTGAGCCTGGAAGGTCTGGTTGAAGCGACGGGACTGAAAGCTGACGACTTTTGCCTAGCATGTTTTAACGGTATTTATCCCGTGGAGCCCGATAGGAATTTTACCAAAAATGCCCTGGAAAGATAGGATCTGGAATGGCGAGGTATATTGTAATTGATGTGTATGAATGCAATGGCTGCGGAGCTTGTGAAGAAATTTGTCCCGAGGTCTTTGCTCTAGATGATGGCGAAAAGGCTGTCCTTCTGGATTCGGACGCACCAATAACAGAGAAGGTGGAGGAAGCTGCTGCTTACTGTTCGCAAAAATGCATTTCTTTTGAGTAACAGGTTTTTTGCTATGCATTGTAATTCGTAATAATACGGAGTAGCTTACTGATATTGGTCACTGTTCCAAGACACTGGTCACGGAATTTGGAGAATAATAGCCCCGTTAATAGGTATTTTTCGCTTAGATGGATAATCTCTTTCTGACAAAGCTGCTTGAGTCCGGTTATACCGAGGATCCTCTTGATGAGATTCTGGCTGTACTGAACCTGATGGCTCCCGATTTTCAACGGGAACCTCTTATTGAACTCCATCGTGAAATAGGATTGATTTTTGGCGGTGAACATCCCGACTATCGCCAGTCAAATACCATGTATCATGATCTGGACCACACCTATGGAGTTGTTCTGGCAACGGTGAGGCTGTTTCATGGACTCTCCTGCGACGGTTGGTCGGTTTCCGAGGCCACCATCTTAAAGGCCCTCTATAGTGCTTATTTCCATGATTGTGGATTACTGGTTAAGAACTCAGAGGATGCTGTGACAGGGGCGATTTATACCATTGGACACGAAAAACGTTCAATGTTCTTTATGGCCGATTATCTGAAGGCCAAGAAATTTTCCCTTCCATTTATTACCGACTGTTCTGTTATTATTCAGTGCACTAACCTGAGTATCGATCCCGATTCCCTTTTCTTTCCATCTGCTGAGATGCAACTGGCTTCTTTTGCTGTGGGATCTGCTGATATTTTGGCCCAGATGGCGGATAGGTACTACCTTGAACGTTTACCCCAGCTCTTTCAGGAGCATGAGGAAGGTGGAATTGGCAACTATAGTTCTGCCGTGGAACTTATGGAACAGACCTCAGTGTTCTATCACGATGTCGTGATTGATCGTCTGTCTCGTGTTTTTGGCAACCTTACCAAGTTTATGCAGATACACTTTCGGGAGCGCTGGGGAGTTGACCGAAATCTCTATCTTGAGAATATCAAGAAGAACGTCAAATATATTCAGCTTATTGTGCGCTCCTGCGGTGGCGATATGGAAGAGTCAATACACAAGTATCTACGACGCGTACCACCTCAATAAAAACTATCTAGTGTCCGTCCAGAAATGAGATTTTTTCCTCTAAATCGAGGCGCGAAGAAAAATTTACCGCAGGCATATAGTTGATATTCCGAGGATAAAATTTTCCAGCAACGAAGGGTTAGGGGGAAAAGGCCATTTTTGGAGAGGCACTATCAAATCTATTTTTGCCGCGGGTCTTTCCCCGTTTCAAACATCTCAAAAAGATCATAAAATAACCTGGCCACTGCACTGAAGTGGGTAGCAGAACCGGAACTTGCGTACGCCTTTGTCAGTTCCATGGCGCGGGCGAAACTTTCCTGACATTCTGAATCTTCCGGTGTTTTTAGGACCTCAACCAGACGTGCTCCTATTTCATCACTCATGATATCTCCTCCAACATATTTTCAATAACAAGCAATCCACCCTGCCAGAAAGAAGGATCATTTAGGTCAATATTAAATGGCTCCAGCAATTCTGCCGGGGTTTTACTGCCACCCTCCGACAGCAGATGCAGGTACTTGGGTATAAAGTCAGCTCCTTCGGTTTCGTAAATCCTGTAGAGGGCAAGTACAAGCAGTTCTCCAAATGCATAGGAGTAGACATATCCTGGAGTGTGGAGGAAATGTGGGATATAGGACCACCATATCTTGTAATGATCTCCAAGTGTCACGGCATCACCAAACATTGCCGTCTGGCTCTTCATCCATAGAGTCGAGAGATCATCGTTTGAGAGTTCTCCCTTTTCCCGGCGCTGGTTATGAATCATATCTTCAAAGCGGTTCATGGATATCTGTCGGAATACAGTGGCAAATATTGATTCCAGTTTCTGGCAGATAAAGGCCCGCTTTTCCTCTTGATCTTCAAGAGTCTCAAGCTGTTTATGAAAGATAAGAAGTTCTGCAAAAACAGATGCTGTTTCAGCAAGAACCAGTGGCGTGTCACTGTTGAAGAACCCTTTTTCCTTTGCCAGGTATTGATGAATGCCGTGGCCAAGCTCATGGGCTACGGTGGAGACATCACGAAGGTTGCCAGTGTAGTTGACAAGAATATAGGGATTGGCGTCGGGAACCGCCGGATGGGCAAAAGCTCCGCCGCGTTTGCCGTCAAGCAAAGGGGCATGAATCCAGTTTCTGTCAAAAAAGAGGGTGGCTATATCTGCCATTTCAGGTGAAAATGCGCGAAACCCATCGAGCACCATTCTCTTACATTCCTCCCATGAGACAAGCTGATTTGGCAGGGAGGGGAGTGGTGCGTAGCGATCATAATCGTGGAGTGTTTCAAGGCCCAGGATATCTTTTTTAATCGTGTAATATCGCTGTACAATATCATATCGTTTTGTACAACTATTCACCAGGGCTTCGACTGTGTTGTCGCTTAGCTCATTGGAGAGGTTTCGTGCGCTGACCCAGGAGGGGTAGCTTCGCAGCCTATCCTCGATCATCTTCTCTGCAAGTATGGTATTGAAAATATGGCTGAGAATATGAAGCTGGCTTGTAAGCCCCGTGGTGAGCTCAAGAGCAGCATCTTTTCTGACTTCACGGCTTGCGTCGTAGAGATCGGAAAGAACCTCTTCTTCACTTCTGTTCTTTTCACCAAATTCAAGGTGACCCAGCAGCTTTTCAAACAGGGTAAGCCAGCTATCGCGGCCAACGGGTGAAAGTTCTACCAGCAGGGATTCTTCGGAATGTGAAAGCAAATGTTGTGCATATTTGCGCAGATTTGTGAGGAAGTGACGATAGGGGGCAGTCTCTTCTGAGGAAAGAAATGCGTCTGCGGTTTCCTGATCCATCTTGGCCCATTCAAGATCAAAGAAGACCAGCACTTTATTGACTTTACTTGCGTCCTCTTTGCATTTTTGCTGGAATGCGCCCGCTGTATCGTTTTTGACCTGCGTTACAAAATTGAGAAAGGCAAAGGTATCAAGGCGGCACAGGTTTGTCTGGATACGTTCGATACGGCGAACGGTTCGTGCAAAGGTGCTTGCTGACAATTCGTGTAGCTTGCCTGCACAGCCATCCCTGACGAGCTCCGCTTCCTGTATGCAGAGGTCAAGGTCGTCTTGAAGCAGTTCATCCTCTAGGGAGTCATAGAGGGCTTCAAGGTTCCAGAGTACGTCGGTGGTTCCGAGTTGGTCATTTAATGATGATGACATGGTAATATCCTGATTAGAAGAAAGTGGAAAACGACTGGCTTATCGTTCCATAAATTCAATAACGTGAAAAGCTGAAAACAGCCATTTTCCATCTATTTTTTTTGTATGAATACTCAGTTCATATGCATTTGTAAAACGATCACTATCTATTTTTCCCAATATTTTGAGAGTCGTATGAATTGAAGCACTCTTTTTTTGAGCGAAGGTAATGCTTGTGTCGTGAAAGCTAAAATGTGTTTCAGGCAGCGTCCGTTTCATCATAAGGATATGATCTGTCAGCTCTTTTCTTGAAAAATCACTATGAATAGAAGATGAGACAAGCTCAACCAGACAGGGATTCGTACAAAGTTTTCCTGCAAGTGAGCCCTTTTTTAGGAAGGCAATAGTGGGCTCACCAGTGGCTGTAGAGCAATATTCTGCAAGTGTCTCAAGGTTGCGGGTTATTTTTTTTCTGTCATTGGGCAGCAGGAATATGACGAGAGCCGTCAGGACAAGAATCAGTGCAAACAGTATCTTTTTGTTCATGGAATAACTCCACCCATAATTCGCTTTATTGCGACCTTCCCGAATATATGGCGGGACATGGTTGTAGAACGGTTATCACCAACAACGTACACATGGTCAGGAGTTATGGTTCTTGGTCGTAGGTTCCATGGTTTGCGCTGTTGTACGTAGGGTTCTTGGATTGATTGTCCATTAATATAAAGAACTCCCTGTCTGAATTCCAGCGTATCTCCCGGAAGCCCTATCACCCGTTTGAGCAACATAACACTTTTTCCGCTAAAGCGAACAGCAACCACATCAAAGCGTTGAATGTTGGTAAAGAGGTACTGTGGCCGCAGGCAGAAAGCAAAGGAACCATTGCGGTATGTGGGCTCCATGCTTTGTCCCTGAATACGTAAGGGGATAAGGATGAAACTGAAAAACAGGTAGCAACTGACCCCGAGCAGCAGAAGGCGGGCAAGGAATTTTCGGTTGAAGGAAGGGAATAAAAATCCCCGAACCGTAGCAGAGATTTTCATTTATCCTGCATATGTAGAATTATCTGGCATTGGGGGTGAAAAGAGCATTTCCTGAAGCATCCTTGAATGATCCGATCGCGTCCTGTGCGGTGGCAGATGTCAGCCAGATAACAAAATTCATTGCCGACTGATAGTTGATATCCTTGTGGCTTCTGGGGTTGACGATCATAACACCATACTGGTTAAAAAGTGCCGGGTCTCCCTCAACAAGAATAACAAGATCAAGCTTTGTATCCTGCAGGGAGAACCAAGTTGCTCGATCCGCTAGAGTATAGGCCTGTTTTTCTGCAGCAAGCTGAATCGTTTCTGCCATACCAAGGTTTGCGGAGGAATACCAGTTGTCGAGACTGGCTGGCATGGCTCCGGATGTGGCCCAGATAAGGTTCTCACGCATATTGGTACCGGAATTGTCACCACGTGAAATAAAAGCGGCTTTCGCCGAGCGTATTTTCCCGAAGGCTTCAGGGGGGATTATTGTGCCTTTCAGACCAGCCGGGTCATCCGGGGGGCCAAGAATCACAAAATCATTATACATGATATCTTCCCGGTCAATAAAATACCCCTCATCAACCAGCTGCATCTCAAGATCTTTATCGTGAACCAGCACAACATCAACTTTTCCTTGTTGACCAAGCTCCAATGCTGCCCCGGTTCCAACCGTGGTGAGCTGAATATCAATACCGGTGCTTTTCTCAAAAATTGGCAAGAGATAGTCGAGTAACCCGGAGTGAAAGGTAGAAGTTGTGGATGCAAGCCGTATAGACTCTCCGGCGTGGAGTGGGGTGCACGGGAGAAGCAGAACAAAAAGAAGGAAGAAGCTGATTTTCTTGTACATGGCGAACCTTTGAATTGAAGATGTGGTTTGAGTCGTTTCTATGGAAGAGTTATCCGAATATCAATGGTTTTTGTTTCTTTACTGCTGAGTTTCAGGGAGTCGATAAAACCGCACAGAGTACCGGCAAGTGCATCTTGCACAAATCCTTTCATGGGGATACGATTACCGTTTATCAGCAGCGTGGTGTTATCCGTTCCTTTTTCCGCATCCTGAAGAAAGCGTTTTTCAATAAAAGATGCAATTTCAGCCGCTTCACTTAAGCGGAAGATATGGTCACCGCTAATCTGCTCATCACTTGCAACGGCAATAACTCCGGTTACTTGGTTTCTGAGGAGATCTTTGTTGCTGCTATTTCGATAGACTTCAATTTTAGAAACCTGCCGGGCCTCTTTAAACCCCTCTCCTATAACAATGTCTACCTCGGGGAAATGTCGATGGGCTAAACTTGTCAGGGATTCCTGTCTGTTGTCCGTCATAATCACCATCTGATCCGGTGCCACCAGCATTACAGAATCCGCACCGGCACTGCGGTGGGTATGGGTATCTGTACCTGGGGTGTCAAAAGTAATACCCGTGTCCTTGGTGGATTTAATAACAGCCACCTGGTATCCAAGCTGTTTTAAGTGGCTAACAACCTTGGACGCGAGGGTCGTTTTGCCGCAGTCGTGCCAGCCGATAAATGTGACGATGGGTGGCATGTGAAACCTCTATAATGAGAAGGATGATGGTAAGTGAAAAATAGTTCAGGCTATCCAGAAATGGGATGTTTATCTGACTCGAGGAACCGGGGGATATTTTCCACGGCAACAAAGAGAGAGCACAGAAGTCTCTTATGGACAACCATTGGTTAATTGTATGTTGAATAAATTACTGTATTTGTCATTAGAATTCAAGGCAGCAGGGGCTTTTGCTGTATAACAGTCAGTTGCGGTTGCGGAACCCCATTGTGCATGGTGGTACGGCCTATGTTTTACACATTATTTGACTCATGTATCCATTTGACTGGCTGGCCTATAATAGCCACGGCTACAAATTGACTATGCAGGTGCATTTCAAAAACGAGGGGCTCCCTACAGGCCTTAAAAATTAAGTAGCTTGTTTCGTTTATTTGGGGCACCGAAGCATACCGAATGCTATTCGGGAGACTAAAATGGACGCAGTTGGAGTGCTGCTGAAGAGTTACGAAGTTTCTTGTCTTTATAAAGGAGTAAAGTATAACGGTCTGACAATACATCCGATCAATCTCAAGAGAGCATAGTATTACATGTCCACAATATCTGTTTCCCACGGCGTCCATATTCGTCTTATCCTGACCATGACGTTCTGGGGCGGGACCTTTGTTGCAGGGCGTATGCTGGCAGCGGAACTCTCTCCCTTGACCGCGGCATCGCTTCGTTTTATCCTCGCCTCTGCAATGTTGTTGACAACAATCCTGATTCGCGACAGACGTCTTCCTGGTATCAACAAGACCCAAGGGCTTGCCCTGGTTCTGCTAGGCCTCACCGGCGTCTTTGCCTACAATATCTTCTTTTTTACCGGGCTTCAGACAGTGGAAGCGGGGCGGGCGTCAATGGTCATTGCGGTAAATCCTGTGATAACAGCTATGCTGGCCATGCTTTTCTTCAAGGAACGTTCCGGCTTGTCAAGGACTGCGGGGATGATTCTTGCTGTCTGCGGTGCTCTGATTGTTATCACAAAGGGCAATCCTGCCATGCTTTTGCAGGGGGACAGTGTTGGGGAGGGTGAACTTTATATCATCGGCTGTGTTCTGAGTTGGTCAGCCTATACCCTCATTGGGAAACGGCTGCTCACAGATATGACGCCCTTAATCGCAGTGGCCTATTCCTGCACCATTGGTGCTCTTTTTCTCACTGCAACTGCTCTGTACAAGGGGCAATTGGACATCAGCAATCTGAGCATTCAGGGGGCGGGATGTCTCTTCTACTTTGCCTTTTTCGGAACAACTCTTGGGTTTATCTGGTTTTACGACGGAATAAAGGCACTTGGCGCCGCAAGGGCTGCCATGTACGTCAATCTGGTACCAGTCAGCGGAATCCTGCTCGGCACCTTGATTCTGGCTGAGCGACCGGGAAAATCACTTCTTATCGGCGGCCTGCTAGTCTTTTCCGGTATTTATTTGATCAACAGAACTCCTGCCGCTTCATGAAAGGCCGTTGCCTGCTGCAGCTAGTCATTTAAAGCAGAGAGCCCATGTCAATATTTGCCTTGAATAACAGGTAGATCAATCGTTTTCTCTCTTTCTTGGATTGTAGCTAAAACTCCTGTTTATGCCAATCCTTCGCAAATTTTTGATCTCAACAAATCTGCTGAACCAGCTGCTAATGTCCAACCCAACATGCCATGTCCGCAATTCAGGTACAAATTTGATGATTGGAATTGTTGGATAATAGGACGGCCATCGGGGGTCATCGGTCTGACGCCGATTAAAGGTTGGCCATCATCGCTGTAATCTCCTGCTAAGGGGAAGCGATTCTTCAGAATTGTTTCTAGCGTTTGAATACGATCCTCTGGAGGATTTTTCGATACTTGCCCAATATCAGCCATACCTGCAACACGCATACGGGAACCAACGCGACATAGTACAATTCTGTTTGGAGTGTCTGTCACGCTTATTTTGGGCGTGTGGGCCGTAGCAGGGTAGGATAAGACGTAGCCAGCCATTGGAGTAATTGGGAGTGACAAGTTCAACGCTTTGGTGATTCTGTTTGTTTGATAGCCAGCGCAAAGTACAATGTAATCAGCTTCTATTTCACCTTGAGTGGTTTTTATGCCTCGATAGTTATTGCCATCACGAATAAAGCCCAACAGTTCAGTTCCTAGAAGAATCTGGCCGCCACTCAGTTCCATGGCTTTGTTTAACGCGGCTTTGGTAAATTTAGCTGCATCTCCAACTTCATCGTTTGGTGAATGTACCGCTCCCGCAAGTTCGGCATTTATTTTATGCAGTGACGGTTCCAACTCAAGGAGTTCTTCTTTTGAAATAATGGCTTGATTGGCACCCAGGCTGTTCTTTAACGCTATACGACCCTTGAGACTCTCCAGTACTTCACGATTCTCGTATAAGTGGAGTTTTTGTGCGGTATTGTGATCAAAATCGAAATCATACTTATCTCGCCATGTATTCATGACTGCACAGGATCTAAGAGCTATCTCCAGAGTAGCCAGAGTATTTGAGTCTGCGCGTGATGAGGTGCAGTTTCGGAGAAATTGTACGCCCCATTTCATGAAATCGGGGTCCATTTTTTTGGTTAGCCTGAAAGCGGGCTCACGACCGAGTAAGAGTTTGGGGAGTGATTTTAGAGTGGATGGCGATGCTAATGCATCGGTATAATTGTAACTTAATTGCGCACCATTTGCATTTGATGCACCCGAAGCTATTACTTTTTCTTTCTCAATGACCGTGACATGGAATCCGCTTTCAGCTAGGGCTAATGCAACGGATCCACCAACAACACCAGCTCCTACTATGATAACTTTTGAGTTCATAATATTGCTATATAGTATATGACAACTATTGTAAAGCTCAGGTCTATTGTGCGTCGTCTGGGAGCTGAGTAGACGGTGATGAGGTGAGTTTGCAGGTGCTGTTTACCTACGTGACACAAAAGAGCCAATGAAGGATATGTTGTCCCGAATACTATTTCTAAATTACTGATTAAAAGAGAATATCCTAAACAATACTTTTACATTCCGACGTTAAACATTGATTCAAGGTCATGACGAGAAAATGCCTTAAAAGCTAGCGTTGTTTCTGACTTTAAAATGTGATCGATGCTAAGCAATCTGTTAGTAACAAGATTTGCCAGATCATCATTTGATTTAACACGTGCAATCGCTATCAAATCATAACTTCCACTGACTGAATAAACTTCAGATATCCCATCCATTTCAGCCAGTTTCTCAGCCACGTCGTTAATTTTTGTTCTTTCTGTAGTTATAAGAATAATTGAGGTGACCATGTTCACTCCTGAGTGATATTTTAGTATGAGTTGGATACTGTTTTTTTTTCCTCTCTTTTGAAATACTACAATTACCTAAAATAATACAATCCTTTGGTAAGCAAGTATGGAGGCATTTATTTACTAATGTTAAAAACAATCAATCAGCAATCCGCTTACGGGTTTTTGATTGGCTTCTTTTGGTTGGTATCTGTTTTTCGTTTAATGTGGGGATGGCATTTCAAAAATGATCACGTCATCCTTTGCTATAAATGGACCATGCACTTTATCTGGAGGTCTACTGGCCTAGTAGCCTTTTTAATCCATATATCAAATGCTTCATCATATAACCTTTCTGATATGGATAACTTTTTTCTCCCTAAATTTTAGTAGAATATCCATCTACAAACTTGGTCAGTCTTGTGTGCTCACCAGTTTTGAAATCTTCTGCAATAGTGAGTTGCTTGAAATTTTATGTTGATTCTTCCATATCTTCCCAATTTGATATTCCTACTTATTAAAGTGGACCCCATTGTCAAGACAGAATCTTTGAAAAATAAGGTAGTTTCTCTCGAAGATTCTGTTGATGTTTACATCTTTCTCAGCCTTTCTGTTGGAGCCCCGTCGGAGACGCTTCTCCGTCAT
>Ga0208901_1000212_pt1 | contig 37839 bp, 28 predicted proteins | sample AntAceMetag02UKF_FD_184764 | JGI IMG/M metagenome (GOLD analysis project Ga0208901, IMG submission 184764) | Saline lake microbial communities from Ace Lake, Antarctica - Antarctic Ace Lake Metagenome 02UKF (SPAdes) (version 2) | ecosystem: Environmental > Aquatic > Non-marine Saline and...
GAGATAATGAAAGGATTCTGCAAAGGCTTTCAGAGAGTCCGAAGTTGACCAACTCTCCGTCTCTTTTGTCTGATTTTACGAAAGGGAGATCCACAACCCGCGTCATTATAAATTTGAGACAGCCGGGTGATGTAAACACCCGGGCAAATCTGAGAAGCAGAAACCTTCGAAAACAGCTGACAAATGATGTACGCAATGCGCTGGACCGGGTGATTGGTGGAATAAACACGCAAGAGACCACAATTACCAATCGTTTCAAATACATCTATGGGTTTTCTGCCCAGGTGACAGTAAAAGGGCTTCAAGCACTCATCAATAATGGGGACGTCGTCTCCATTGAAAAAGATACAATTCTTTACCCCAACCTGGCCCAGGGAATCCCTTTGATGAATGCAGCAGCGGTCAGAAGCACTTATGATGGGAGTGGGGTGTCCGTTGCAATCTGCGATACCGGTGTTGATTACACCCATCCCCGTTTAGGCGGTGGCGTGTTTCCCAATTCAAAGGTGATTGGTGGATACGATTGTGGAGAGAATAAAAATGATCCATTGGATCAAAACGGACACGGGACTGCCTGCGCCGGAATTGCTGCCGGTGATCTTGGAACGGTAGGAGACTATATTGGCGGTGTGGCGAATGGTGCCAGGATTTATGCGTTGAAAATAACGAATACCGCAACCGGGGGAAGCGCCTCGTCATCGGATATGATCGAGGCCTGGGAGTGGTGCGTCACCCATCAGAATGATGATCCAGACAACCCCATTATGATTATCAGTACGAGTTTCGGGGGGGCTGTTGGGTATGACACTGCGTGCGACAATGCCTCCCCCACCATGACCGCTGCGGCGGCGAATGCCGTATCTGTAGGTATCACACTTTTTGTTTCTTCAGGCAACGATGGGTATTGCGACTCAACAAGTTGGCCCTCGTGTATTTCTCATGTGATTTCAGTCGGTGCTGTCTATGACGCCAGATATACAACATCACCCATAAACTGGTGCGTTTCTTTCGATTCTTGCGCCAGCAAGTCCTTGGGATCATGCTGGTATTCACGGCAAGAAGCAACATCCGATCGGGTGACTGTTTACTCCAACACTGCCTCTTTTCTGGACCTCCTGGCACCTTCCAACCGGGCTATCACCACAAAAATGGGGGGCGGATATTATGATACAGCCAACGGTTTTGGCGGTACTTCCGCTGCGTGCCCTTATGCAGCCGGGGCTGCTGCGTGTCTGCAAAGCGCTAATAAAACAATCAACGGCATTTTTCTCTCACCGAACCTGGTTAAATCAAGGCTCGTCAATAGCGGGGACCTTATCACGGACGAAAAAGTGGCCATTACGAAGCCACGGGTAAATCTGGGGGCCGCGGTGGCTTCACTCCCTTCCTGTCCCGAATGTCCTGCTGATGGGGGTATTACCAATGTAACCTATTTCGCTGACACAATATGTACGTGTACCAATGACACCTCCATCACATTAGGGACAGTAAAGGTCGAAAGCGGTGCCACGGTCACCTTTACTGCACCGGTAGTTAAACTCCTGGATGGATTTCACGCAGAAATTGGTTCCACAGTGAATATTCAAAAGTACTGATGTAAGTGCCAAAAGAAACCATTTTTCGAGGTCTGGTATTTTCTCATAATGTTTCTTCCATTACAGATTCCGCAAACGCTACAGCGCATCGTCAACCTTTCCTGGTTGAGGAGGGCATGAACGCGGGATTCATGTCCGAACGGCTTTCGTTAAAATAATTGACGCAAATAAAGATCTACAAAAAAGGAATGCAATATGTTTGGGGACTTTTTTGTTTCAGCTCCTGAAACAGGGAATTGTCAAAAAAAACAACAAGAACTCAAAAAAACTAAGAAAAAACAGAAATGTTGACGGTTCGAACCGTCAACATTTCATGAACCAAGATAGAATGAATGAATAATACTCTGAAAAGACCTTGCGAGAAGCTTCATCGATTTGTATTTTTCGGAATTTCAAATACCCGGCTTACGCTTTAATCATAAGGATTAAGTGTGGGACCATCATATTAGGTAAAGTTTAAGGATGCGTAAAATATTACTTGTTGACGATGATATCGCGATCCTCATTGGATTAGAGGAATTGCTTCCAAGCATCGGCTATAAGGTCGTGGGATCTGCGACTTCAGGAGATGAAGCTATTGATATGGCTAGGAAATTGGAACCCGATTTGATCCTTATGGATATTAAGATGCCTGGCCATACAGATGGTATCGCAGCATCGAAGATCATCAAAAATGATAAAAAAATTGACGTGATATTCATTACCTCTTATGCGGACGTCCAGTTGATTGAACGGGCAAAAAAAGTCGAACCGTTGGGGTATATCCATAAGCCTTTTTCCGAGGAGCAGATCACCGCATCCCTCAATTTGGCTTTTTTCGAATCCGAAAGAAGGCAGGCAATGAGGAACAGCTATAAAGAACTAAACGCTCGAATGGAAGAGGTATGTGCCGAATACGAAAAAACAAAAGACTGTTTCTCGCAGAAAGAAGAGGAGGTTAAGCTTCTGAAAAGTGGGGTTAAGCGCCTGATCTGTAGGATGGAAGAAGAAAAAAATAATTTCAAAGAGGATCTACGGTACAAGGTGAGGGATTTATTGATTCCTTTGATAGCAGAACTCAACGAAAGTAGGTTGAACCCGAGACAGGAAGCTGTTCTGAAATACCTGAAGAGCAATTTGAACCGTATCGTTTCCCCTTTTCCAGTTAAACTACCCACTTGTTATATTAAGTTGACCCCTACGGAAATTCGAATTGTTAACTTGATCAAACGGGGAAAGACCTCAAAGGAGATATCAAGGATGCTGAATGTGGATTTGTCCACGGTAGTCTGGCATCGCAAAAACGTAAGAAAGAAACTTAATGTTGGTAAAACTAATCTGGATCTCAAAACTTATCTTCTCTCCCAAAAGGAATAACAGCTGGACCTGCTATTATCCCCCCCCCAAAAAACCCCAGTTGACCTAGCCACCGCACTTCTCTTACTATCACAACCATTGCTTATATGTTTCGAAGGCAACCCGAGAAACTGAACTGCAGTTAAAACTATTTTTTCGCACAAGTGTGCTGTAGAAAAACGCGACACCACATTTTTCTCTTAACCCGCAGATGGACAATTCTACATCGCGAGTGAAAAGTTTCTCCCCATGGTTGCAGGACCTCGTCGCTGATCATGGATTTGAGCTTCTAGTGTTTATTCGAATAACTCCATTAGGTGGCACTAGCATTATGGAAGTCAAGGAGTGATGATGAAATGCTTATTTCGCCAAAAACGGACAATCAGGACATTCATACTACTGGCTCTCATCTGGATTCCTCTATTGGGAGTGGCTTTGGCGGCTGATCTTGAAATTGATGACCAAACCGGCGCGATTGGGGATCAGATCCATTTTGCCGTGTGGATACCGAATGCACCCAATGATGTTTCATCATTGGGCGTTGATATCGGTTTTGACTATGAAATTATCGAGTATGTGAGCACCGATTTTTCAGGTACCCTACTTGATGGCTGGAGCTTCACGGATGTCTCCAATCCTGCAAACGGACTTTTGAGACTCGGTGCTTTTACCATAGAAGGCCAAATTGCGGCTGGCAGTGAAGGAGGCCTTGCCAAGATAGCATTTAGGGTTATAGGGACAGATGGTTGCCAGCTGAACCTGCAGAGCTTGAAGGACGGCATTGAAGGTTGGGCTACGAAAGACGGGTCATTCAATTATACTTCGACTCTGAACGTTACAACGACCGAAATAACTTCCATAATCTCGGAAAGCGCCATGAGCGGGGGAAACGTGACTTCAGACGAAAATGACTCTGTCTCAGCCAGGGGAGTCTGCTGGCGTGAGTCGGTCAATCCCACCATTGCGGATGCCCATACCGACGATGGCGAAAATATAGGGGTTTTCACTAGTTTTATAAGCGGTTTAAGCCCTGGTACGACCTATCACGTGAGGGCTTACGCAACCAATAGCTCAGGGACAACCTACGGTAATAATAGGACCTTTACGACCTCTGCGGAGCAGATATCTCCTGTTCCAGACATCAAGGCTAACGGGTCAGACGGCCCACTGACAATTTCGAGTACCACTCCCGTTTCGATCACGGTGACCTTGGCGGCAGGTAATCAGGCTGGGCAGGAGGCAGATTGGTGGGTCGTGGCCTTCGCCCCTTCTGGCTTGTATTCCTACGTCTATCCCACCGGCTGGGAAGAAGAGATTAACTTTTGCGTTCAGGCCCCTCTGGTTACCTCCTCCACCCCTTACGAAGTGCTTCGTGTAAATCTTCCCATAGGCCAATATCAATTCGCTTTTGCCGTCGATGAGAATATGGATGGCATTCCGGATGCTACCTGGTGGGATTTTGTGGATGTAAACGTGCAAGAGTAGTTTTTTCGCCCATGGGCGACCGCGAAGGCAAGCTCGGGTTGGAAACTCAAAAGGGAGATGATAATGGCTAATTATTGGAGGAAGATTTTCTTTATGCTGAGTCTGGGGATCTTTCCATACCTCATCCTTATTTCCGGGGGGACTGCTTGGGGTAAGACCGAAAAAGGTTCTTCCCATTTGACGATTATTTACAGCGGGAACACGTCGGGGTTTGTGGAACCAAGCGGATGAGGCTCCAAAAAACTTGGCGGTCTGCCAAGACGCGTCGATTTTATTGCTAAACAAAGACAGAGGAGTAAGGATATTCCTCTGCTCGTTGATGCGGGCAACCTTTTTCTTGAGAGACCTAAAAAGGGTTGCGACAAAAAAACACGGGCAAAAGTAGATGCCATATTGGCTTCTTATCGGGCCATGGGTTATGATGCCATCAATCTGGGCCAAAACGATCTTCTTTTGGGCATCCCTCTTCTGCTCCAAAAAGCCAAAGACGCGAATCTCCCCTTCGTCTCCTCCAATCTTCTCGACAAGAAATCTCTTAAACCTCTCTTCAATCCACTGATTATTAAAGAAATAGGTGGTCTTACCGTTGGGATATTTGGACTTATGGCAGAGTCCGATATTGAACGGAAGACAGACAGTTATCTTATCAAAGATGCCTATGAAACTGCCAAGGAAATGCTCAAAACTCTGGAAGGGAAGGTAGAATTGATTATTGTACTCTCCACTCTTTCCAGAGAGAAGAATGATGGACTCCTTCAGCAATTTCCTGACATAGATTTTGTGATCGGTACGGTCAGGAGTGGTTCTGCCCCGGTCAGAGTGAATGGCAGCTATATCCTGTTCAGCGGTTTCAGGGGACAGCATGTGGGAATACTGGGCATAGATCTGGCCTCTCAAAAAAGACCCCTCGCCATAAGGGATATGGACGAGGGTCCAACGCTCCGATCAAACCTGAACTCGACAAAAAAACAAATAGAGAGACTTGAAAAAACGAAGGAAGACTTTTCCAAGTCTGACACGGCCCAAGTGAGCGATCAATTAAATCAGCACATGGCCCTTTTGAAACAACGGGAGGGGAAATACAGAAAGGAACTGACTCTCCTCGGTGATGTTCGAAATCGGTTCTCCAATAGGATGATTCCTCTGGGTGGCAATCCACCAGAGCCTGGTGTAGCGACATCACGAAAGGACAAGGAAATGGCCGAAAAGGCCCCAAGCGCCACGGCCCCGGGACCTCACATAAAGGCCCTTACAACTTTTGATGACAATGGAAAGAAGATCACCTTTGCGGTACTGATCCATAAAGCGCCTAATCAGGTCAGGTCCCTAGGATTTGATGTCTCTTACGACCCCCAGCGCTTGAGGTATCTTGGCTACGCAAAAGGAAACCTGGTCAATGGATTTGACATGTTTGACGCAAGCTCCTTGAAAGGGGGCATCGTTCGTGTTGGCGGGTTCGATGCGGGAAAGGACATCATAGATGCCGGTAAAGGCGGGGAACTGGCGAGGCTCGATTTTGAGGTAACCGGAAAACATCGCCCGGAGCTTCATATTGGCGGGCTTAAGGACGATATCTCCTCGTGGAAGGTCGAAATTCAAGAATCGGAAGCGCGCAAATGAGAAATCCAGTCTGATCGAGGAGGATTTGGGATGTATACGGCAAAAAATAGAGCCATTGGAATATTTGTGGCCATTTTATTCAGTGTTGTTCTTTCATCAACAGTGCACGCAAGACTCGATCTAAAAGATATTAAAAGCCTGCAGGCCGAACTTGAAGCCCGCAATGCCACCTTTACAGTGGGGACTAACTCTGCAACAGAACGTGATCTTGAAAACCTTTGTGGGCTGGTACCGCCTCCGCAATGGTGGAAAGAAGCGCCTTTTAAAGAGATGAAGCGCCGGGGCCTTCCGTCCTCCTTCAATTGGTGTAATCAGGGAGGATGCGCACCTGTGAGAAATCAGGGTGCCTGCGGATCGTGCTGGGCTTTTGCGACTGTTGGTCCGCTGGAATGCAATATCCTCATCGCTGGCGGGGATTCCGAGGACCTATCGGAACAATACCTCGTATCCTGCAATTCAAATGGGTGGGGTTGTGGCGGGGGATGGTGGGCCCATGATTACCACCAATGGAAATACAGCGCTCCGGAGACCGAGGCCGGAGCTGTGCCTGAAGCGGCGTTTTCCTATGCTGCCTGGGATGCTCCCTGCGGTGGCCCTTACGCACACCCCTGGAAGATCCAAAGCTGGGCCTATGTTGGGGTTGAGGGAGGCCCTATTTACGATATTCCCCTGTTGGGCGCCACTGTGGATGCCATCAAACAGGCGATTATGGATTACGGGCCGGTGGCGGTTGCCCTGTATACGGGGCCGGCGTTTCAGGCATACACGGGTGGTATATTCAATACCCATGAAACCGGCGTCATCAACCATGCCGTGGTGCTGGTGGGCTGGGATGATGAACAGGGGGCCAATGGAGTGTGGTTTCTGCGAAATTCCTGGGGTTCGGGTTGGGGTGAAGGCGGCTATATGCGCATCGAGTACGGTATATCTCAGGTGGGATACAGCGCAAATTATATAGAGTATGGCCAAAGTGGTTGCACGGAAGACGACTCGGGTGCCCTGGACCTCAAGGGCGGTTCTTATCCCCCTGGCGGTGAGGCCAACGTGGTGGTCAGGGTCCAGGGGGCACCCAATGTTGCTGACTCGTTGGGGCTTGAGGTGGTTTTCGATAATTCGGCCTTGGCCTATACTGGTTTTACGAAGGGGGCGTTGGTTGAAGGCTGGAGCTTCTTTGATGTTACGAATCCAGAACCGGGGATTGTCCGGATCGGTGGGTTTACCACGGCCAATGAGATTGCATCGGGTTCAAGCGGCGACCTGGTGACTCTGACCTTTGACGTCAATTGCGATCAGGATTTTGGATACAAGATGGAGCTTCAGCAGTTGAAAAATGACGTTGCAGCGTGGTCTGTCAGTCCTGGTTGCTATGACTGCGGTTGCAGTTGTGACGTGAACGGGGACGCGGACGTTACCCCCGGAGATGCCCTTTGTGCATTTCAGACGTATTTGGGGGTTTGTCCCACAAACTGTGGGCCGTGTGATGAGATCTGCTGCGATGTGAACATGGATAGCGATTGCACACCGGGGGATGCCCTCGAGATCTTCAAAGACTATCTGGGACTGGGGAGTGTTTGTTCCTCAGAGTAAGAGCTGCATAGGACCTCTGGGATCTTATTCCAGGGGTAGAGGAATAGAACTAATACGCCGCAGTCACACCATAAAGAGCATTGCGGAAAGGAACAGGGTATGAGAAAATTCATCAAAACCATCTTGTTACTGAGTGTTTTATACGGGACTGTTCTTTTCGTTCCCATATGCTCCTACAGCGCCTCAGAACCAATACTTGAATTCGAGGGAAATGATACCCTTGAGGAACTCAGGTACAAGATAGCGAACAACGGCTACAATTTCACGGTGGATAATAACTGGGTCTATAACATGCCAGCGGAAATGAAAGAAAGCTTCTTAAGCCGTTATCCTCCACTTTTCCTGAAAGACCCGGGCCCTTCTGATACGATCGGTCCTGTTGGGAAGCACTTGGGAAAGGCACTCCCCTCCTCCTTCGACTGGAGAGATATTGGAGGGCGCTCTTACATCGGACCCATCAGAGACCAGGGTTACTGCGGTTCGTGCTATGCCTTCGGTGCCTGTGCAGCGGCGGAAGGAACATTCAACTGGGCATACGACAGGTATGACAGCAACTGTGTGGATTTTTCTGAGGCCCATGTGGCCTTCTGCCTGTCGGATTACTATTCTGGCTTTGACGGGTGTTCCGGCGCCAGTTATGACTACGAGGAGTTAGACGCGCTGCTTGAGTACGGCGTGTACATGGAAGATGCTTATCCTTACCAGGATCATGAGCAGGCCTGTCCATGGGCAACGCTTCCACCAGCTTCCGAAACAACAATCTTTAATGCCTGGCACAGGATACCCTGCGATGATATCGATGCGATAAAAACCGCGATTATGACCTACGGCGTGGTTGACATGGCGGTCTATGTAGGGAGTGCCTTTCAAGCCTACAGCGGCGGCATATATGAAGATTCCTGGGTGTCCTGTGATTCCTCTCCCTGTTACTACACAGCGGTTAACCATGCCATAGCTCTCGTGGGATGGAACGACAACGGAGACCCGGAGAATGAAGGTTATTGGATTCTCCGAAACTCCTGGGGTACGTCATGGGGAGAAAATGGCTATATGCGAATAAAGTACCGTTCGGCAAGGGTTGCCTGTGAAGGCACTTATCTGGTGCTGGAGACGGAAGGTTGCGTGGAAGATGACTCCGGCGTCCTTGACCTCAAAGGCGGTGTTTATCCCCCTGGCGGTGAGGCCAACGTGGTGGTCAGGGTCCAGGGAGCACCCAATGTTGCCGACTCGTTGGGGCTTGAGGTGGTTTTCGACGCTTCGGCCTTGACCTATAGCGGCTTTACAAAGGGAACGCTGGTTGAAGGTTGGAGCTTCTTTGATGTTACGAATCCAGAACCGGGGATTGTCCGGATCGGTGGGTTTACCACAGCCAATGAGATTGCAGCCGCTGCAAGCGGCGACCTGGTGATCCTGGCCTTTGACGTCATAGATTGTGAGCAGGGTTCCAAGTACAAAATGGAACTTCAACAGTTGAAAAACGATATCCAGTCCTGGTCTGTCAGTCAGGGCTGCTACGACTGCGGATGCAGTTGTGACGTGAACGGGGATGGAGATGTTACCCCGGGGGATGCCCTTTGTGCCTTTCAGAAGTACCTGGGGGTTTGTCCCACAAACTGCGGGCCATGTGATGAGGTCTGCTGCGATGTGAATATGGATAGCGACTGCACCCCTGGAGATGCCCTCGAGATCTTCAAGGAATATCTGGGGCTTCCCAGCGAATGCACCCCTTAGTCATAGGCAATAGCAATTTTGGAGGAAGCGGCGCACTATTCGGCGTCTTTATGAGGGCATCTCGTGGTAAAAGCTGGAGCGGGAAAATCCTGAAACCAAAAATACAAATGGAGGAAAGTTATGAAATGGCTGACGTTGGTGTTCTTACTGGCCCCCTTGCTTTTTCCGCCGGCAGTCTTGGCCGCGGACACTTCCAAGCGTGCGCCTGCTGGAAACGGCGACCCTGGATATGTGCCGGACAAGGGCGCAACTGTGATTGAAGGTTTTGAGAGCGGGTCCATGCCGCCTGGAGGGTGGAGTGTGGTCGTGTTCAATCCCAGTGAAACGTGGTTCATCAATGATTTCAATCCCCACAGCGGAGCTTACCATGCGAGCATCTTTTACGATGAAAGTACTGGCCAGCAGGAGGAGATCATCTATTCGTCCCAGCTTGTTCCCAGTTCCCAACTGCTCGTTTCCTTCTGGTCTTTTGGAAGTCTTTACTGGTGTCGGGATGACATGAACAACTGCGATCTCAGGGTATACCTTGACGGAGACAATATCTGGGGCAATGGCAACGAACAGCTGGTATATACCGCCGATGAGGACTGGCCGGATACCTGGGTATACGGGCAGAGCAATCTCGATCTTTCCAGCTATGTTGACGGCAGTCCGCTCTACGTAGCCTTTGCCTATGTGGGGCAGGATGGGGCTGAGGTGGGTCTCGATGATATAGAGATAACGACTGATGAAGGGGGTGGTGGGGTTGATTCCTATGAGCCGGACAACACTCCTTCGACTGCTCAGAGGCTCCATCCATCCCCTGTCACTCAAAATCATTCTGTACATACCGACGGCGATGTGGATTGGTTTGTTATCTGTGTGGAAAACGGCAGCTCTGCCTCTGTAGAGACTTCTAATCTGAGCGGCACGCATCCGGATACGGTTATTGAGATCTACGATGCCGACTGTAATATGATAGCCTTTGATGACAATTCGGGGACGGGGCTGGAATCTTATGTGGAATGGGTCGCCGCCTATACCGGGGATTATTACATCAAGGCAAGGACATATGGGGGTATATCCGGGCAATGTGATGAGCAGGGCGGTGGGTCTGCCTTCTGTGCCTACACCATTTCTGTAAATTGGACGGGGTGTGATGACATACAACCGTGTGTCGAAGACGACACAGGGGTTCTGGACATCCCGCAAGGCGCTCTTCCCCCCAGCGGCACCGTGGCCATCCCGGTAAGGATACAGGGTGCCTCTGATGTAGTTTCAGCATTAGGATTCGAGGTGGTTTTCGATCCTTCAGTTCTAACCTTTAATGATTATACCAGGGGGTCCCTGGTCGAGAATTGGAGCTTTTTTGACGTAACGAATCCTGAAACGGGCGTCGTTCGAGTGGGCGGATTTACCACGGGGGGGGCAATCCCGTCCGGGGCCAGTGGAGATGTGGTGTATCTGAACTTTGATGTCGTGGCCTGTGAGAGAGGATCTGTATACAGACTGGATCTTCAGCAGTTGAAAAACGATATCCAGCCTTGGTCTACCAGTCACGGCTGCTGGGAGTGCGGATGTGTCTGCGACGTGAACGGCGATGGGGAGATCACCCCGGGAGATGCCCTATGCGCCTTTCAGAAGTATCTGGGCGCCTGTCCAACAACCTGTGGGCCATGCGATGAGATTTGCTGCGACGTCAACATGGATGGCGAATGCACCCCCGCGGATGCCCTTGAAATTTTCAAGGATTATATGGGGCTCCCCAGTATCTGCAGCGGGCCGTCATCTCCATGCACCGCTCCTCCTTATAATCCTGAAAAATGGAATGACCAAGGGGAGGTTCAGTATAACAATAACTGTTACAATTATGCCAACGATGAAATAACAGGGACTTTTGCACAGCCCGGGAAATGGTGCGGGGACATGTACGCTTCCCTGACATGCAGTGAGGTCCTCAACGGGGCCGTATGCGACGGACTGGTGGTCAGCGATAAGGAATCGGCATGCCCAGACGGTATGCACAAGGTCTATCTCGTAGTTTGGCCAGGGTCGGACTACCACTGGTATCGCCAGGATCTCGGGGGGTGGTGGTCCCATAAGCCCGGATCTACTGCGGTACGAGATTACGATTCTTCCGGAGATGAGATCTCCGATCCTGATACGGCTGATACAGGCTGGTATACCGCGCGTTGCGGTTATCTCTGTGCGTGTGGAGATAACGCCACGATCCGCTAAGATCGGCGGGCAAATAGCTAACTGCAAAAAGAGCAGAAAGGATCAAAAAATGAACAAGAAGAGAGGTAGGTATCCGCTCATCGAAGTGCTGGCCCTTTTTCTCATGGCGTTCTCATGTATTTGCGGGGATTTGATGGCGGAAGATAAGGCCGGCAAGATGATGGTCACTGTGGAAATATTTTCGGGGCGTCCCAATCCAACTTTCGAGATCACCGGAGACGACCAGGTTGCCCAGTTGAGAGAGGCTGTGACGAATCTTCCGGAAGCGGTTGTAACAGCAAAAGAGGTCTCTCAATTCAATTGTCTGGGATATCGGGGCATCATAATCAGAAATCCGCTCGGTATTGAGGGTATCCCTGCCTATGTACAGGCTCTTAACGGCAGGGTAAAGATGGACTACAAAACAGATATCAGAAATACGAAGTTCTTCCTGGATGTGAAGGGGATTGAGATGTATTATCTCAACCTTGCCAAGAAAAAAGGCATCATTCCCTCTGAGCTTCTGGAAAAGGGATTTCTGCCGTAGCCAGTTAGAATGTATATCTTGAAGCAATTTGATTCCAACCCCTTGCGGCGGAAAAAGCGCTGATTTCGGTCGATATTGGGAATTGGCCGTGTTTTAGGACAAGGGCAATAAATATTAACCACAAAACTGAAAAAGGGAGGGGAGCAATGAAAATGAAATTGTCTAAGCTGTTTTTTTTATCGATTCTTGTTGTCTGTCTGGCTCTTTCCATGGGCCTGGCGATTGCGCAAGACACGAATACGGGAGGTATGGCAACATATCTTCCCGGCGGTCTTGTGCCCACTGAAATCAACGGAATGAAGATGGGAATTAATGTGGACTTGAGCCCTGGGACGGGTGCACCGCCTTCCACCCTGGGCGGGTATGTCATGACACCAGTTCCCTACCCAGACGCTCCCGCTTGCACAAGAATTATGCCGCCCCTTCCCGTACCCGGTGGCGGCGCCATCGACATAGACCCTCACGATTCCTCCAGTTGGTGCGCAACCTATGACTGGAGTACCTGGAGCCATGGTTATACGGGAGACGTATATCCTACCGGAGGAAGTACCTCCCAAACCCTGTATTTGCCTGCAGGCACCCAGGCAGTGTACTTTTACGTGGAACCAAATCCATTTGATCTATTTGATTTTGAGGCCATTGCACAGCCCGGCAGCGTTTCCACGGGGGTATTTCAAGCGGATGGTTCCGGCGGCGCTACCTATGTGGGTTTCTATGCCACCGGCAGTGATACCATTGATAGCATCCTCATCAATGGTGCTACAGACTTTGCCGTCGGTGAATTTGGCTGGGCTGGCGGCGGCACCCCACCGCCTGAGTGCACGGAAGACGATTCCGGTGACCTGGACCTGAAGGGTGGTTCTTACCCGCCTGGCGGCGAGGCCAACGTGCTGGTCAGGGTCCAGGGAGCTCCCAATGCGGCCTATTCAATGGGCCTTGAGGTGGTTTTCGATGCTTCGGTCTTGACCTATAGCGGTTTTACGAAGGGAGCACTGGTTCAAGACTGGAGCTTCTTTGATGTCACAAACCCGGAACCGGGAATTATCCGGATCGGTGGGTTCACCACGGCCAATCAGATTACTGCAGGTGCAAGCGGTGACCTGGTGATCTTGACCTTTAACGTCATAGATTGTGACCAGGGTTCCAGTTACAGTATGGGACTTCAGCAGTTGAAAAACGATATCGTTCAGTGGTCCATCAGTGGCGGCTGCTATGACTGCGGATGCAGTTGTGACGTGAACGGCGATGGAGATGTTACCCCCGGGGATGCCCTCTGTGCCTTTCAGAAATACCTGGGGATCTGTCCCACGGCCTGCGGGCCATGTGACGATATCTGCTGTGATGTGAACAGTGATGGGGACTGCACCCCCGGGGATGCCCTCGAGATCTTCAAGGAGTATCTGGGGCTGGAAAGTGTCTGCACTACACCTATACCTATAGAAACCCGTTGTCAAGGCCAGGAGTGTGGTACTTACACCTTTGATTGCAACCCCAATAATCCCGACTGCATTTGCGTAAAGACAGCAGAAGGAGTGCCAAGCGGCTCGTGTATCAGCGGCTCAACATCCTGCAGTGATACGCAAGAGTGCACCAGCAGCAGCGAGTGCGGCAGCGGAGAGATCTGTGCTGTTGACACCTGCTGTGGGTATGGGATATGCATCGCGGATAACGGGTGCGCCTCGGGTCTTGAAAAGCCGGACTTGTCGAAAGGAAGCGGCATGACAATTTCAGGCAGATGAAATCCAATTTTCAGCTATCTACTTTTAATCCCTTTCAGCTGCCTCTGGTTTGTGGGGGCAGCCAAAAGGGGGAACACTTAATATCCCGGGAAGGAGAGATTTGATATGAAACCTGTTATTAGACGACTGAGAAGGCCTGGGCACCTTCTTGTGCTTTTCACCATCACGTTCTTCTTGTCCCTTGTTATGCTCAGTGCCCCCGCTTCCGTCATGGGAGCAGACCTGGAGATGGATGATCAGTTCGGCGGGTCGGGTGCCCAGGTTGTTTTTAGCATTTCGGTCAATAGTGCACCCAACGCGGTTACCTCCTTAGGCATAGAAATAGAGTATTGCGAGGGGGTGCTTGATTATTCGGGCGCGGAGTTTGCGGGAACCCTGATTGAGGGTTGGGCCTTTAAGGACGTCTCCAATCCTTCTGCAGGGATTCTCCGATTAGGTGGGTTTGACTTGACCGGGTTTGCGGCCGGGGCAAGCGGGAGCCTGGTCAAGTTAACCTTTGATGTGATCGGAGACCAGGGCTGCTCCCTTCCCCTGGGCCAGTTGAAAAACGACATTGCAGGGTGGACCATCAAGGATGGCTCTTTTTCCTTTGTGGATTTTGCCATCTACCCCCCGGACGCGTCCATGTGTCTCGGCGCCTATGCCACCTTTGCGGTGGTGCCTGAAGATATGGGGGTTGCGCCCTTTTCATGGCGGGTAGACGGTGATCTGGTCCAGGAAGGGGATTCCCCAACCTTTAAATTCAGGAGTACGGAAGCTGCATCCTACACCGTATCGGTCCAGGACTCCTCCATTCCCTCGCTGGAGGCGCAGGCAACAGCCACATTCTGGGCGGAGGACGATAGCGGCGCATTGGATATCCCGGGGGGCAGCGGTTCTTCGGGAACCGAGATGGTCGTACCCGTTCGGGTTCAGGATGCCCCCAACCAGGTGGCGGCCCTGGGTTTTGATCTCTTCTATGATACGGCAAAACTCACCTATGTGGGATATTCCAGAGGCGATTTGACCGAGGAATTTGACTTCTTTGACGTCAATCTGATTGAGACCGGAACAGTCCGCTGCGGGGGCTTCGAGGCGGGCGCGAACAAGATACCGGTCGGCGCCAGCGGCACTGTGGTCAACCTGACATTCAGTGTGGCGGAAGACCTGGGGGACTGTGTAAGCTCCCTGCTGGAAATCGGCAGCGTGACCAATCACATTGCCGACTGGGATATTTCCGGGGGGTGTTTCCTCTTAAACTGTGGCTGCGATGGAGATGTCAACGGGGACGGACAGATCACTCCTCTGGACGCCCTGTGCGCATTTGAGACGTATATGCTCATTTGCCCCACAACCTGTGGCATTCCGTGCGAGGAAGTCTGTTGTGACGTGAACCAGGACGATAGATGTACGCCTGCCGATGCCCTTTGTATTTTCCAGAAATACATGGAGGTTCCCTCCTGTCTCGACTAAAATCCCGGGGCTTTTGGCTGAATGCACATAGGATACCTTCAGTGGTGTGATTGTGAGGGGGAGCACAGAGTTGTTTAATCTTAATGTTCTGAATATACATTAAATTTAGTAATCCATTAATCCTAAGAATCAAGGAGGCAAAACAATGAAAGGACTGCAGTCAATAAATGGAATCGTCATTGGTCTGTTGGCACTGGTCGTGGTCTGTATGGCAGGGCCGGGAACGGTAATTGCATCTGATCTTGAATTAGAGCAGAGCGTGATCGGAAACAAAGTCGTATTTACAGTGAACGTAAATAATGCTCCCAACCAGGTCAAATCCCTTGGCCTGGATATCAAGTATGACCCACTTATCCTTAGCTTCGATAGTGCTGTTTTCTCAGACACCCTGATTGAAGACTGGTATTTCAAACATGTGAGCAATCCTCAAGAGGGTACCCTGCGATTCGGAGGTTTTACGGCGGACGACAATACCATTTCCTCTGGGAGTTCCGGTGCTTTGATGGAAATCACATTCGAGGTTGTGGACTATGGACAGTGCCCCGTAACAATAAAGGCACTGAAAGATGACGTCTCGGGGTGGGGCACCAGAGGTGCTGCTTTCTAGGACCTCCACTTCGGAGTTGACGGGGATATATGTTCAAGATCGCTGCTGGGGATCCGCCCCGATTAGGTTTGTCTCAACCTCGAGATAACGCCTTATCGGACCGGGTCCCAATACCATGAGCCTGGGACATGGATGGATTACCGCGGCCTCAATAGGGCCTCGGTAATTCATAACCTGGCAGGTCCGGCGCCAAATAAGGAAACCTAATGACTGGCGAGGCTCAAGGGGCGGCTCTGTACTTCAACAAGAGGGACGCTAAGGAGGGGATGGTAAAATGAAACGCCCACATCAGCCAATGGGAACGGTTGTGCTCTTCATGCTGCTTGCCATTATCTGGATGCCTTTATCGGGTAAGGCTTTGGCGGCCGATCTCGAAATCGATGACCGATCCGGCCAAACAGGCGGACAGGTCATTTTCACGGTATCGGTGAACAACGCACCCAATGCTGTTACGTCGCTTGGTGTAGATATTAGTTTTGACCCAGCGGTGCTTGAATACTTGAAAGACAGTGAAGATTTCACCGGCACTTTGCTAGAGGCATGGTCATATAAGACAGTAAACAACTATGAGGCGGGAACCTTACGATTCGGTGGTTTTGACTTGACTGGATTTCCGTCCGGTACCAGCGGTGCCCTTGTCAAATTAACTTTTACGGTCATAGCGGCCCAAGGGTGCCAGCTGACAATGGAAAGCCTCGTAAACGGCTTCACAGGATGGACCATGAAAAACGGTACGTTTACCCCTATTATACTCCCCACAGTGACGACGCAGGATGTCTCCAGCGTCATGCCCACCACGGCCACGGGGAACGGAAACATTACTGGACTGGGCAGTCCAAACCCGACGCAGCATGGCGTCTGCTGGAACACGACGGGGTCGCCTACCATAGCAGGTTCCAAGACGGAAGAGGGACCAGCAGGCACAACCGGTGCTTTTACTTCAAACATGACGGGGCTTTCACCCAACACGAACTACTATGTCAAAGGCTATGCCGCTTATGGGGCTGAGACCGCATACGGAGGACAGGTTTCATTTTCCACACCCACTCTGTCGATTTTATATGTAAGCGGGAGTGATGCGACATGTGGTGGCAACAACCCCTGCTACACATCCATTCAGGAGGCAATCAATGTGGCATACACAGGGGATGACATAAGAATAGCAGAGGGAATTTATGGCGAAACATTTGTTCTTAATGCGGAAAAATTACTTATTCTCAAGGGTGGTTGGGATGCAGCATTCCAATCTCAATCCTCAGGTACGACCATAATAAAGGCGCCAAGCGCGTCGCAAGGCTCGCTCACATTGCAAATGGTAACGATTAGACCTTTATGAAGCCACAAAAAGAGATTATGGGCTGTGAAAGGGTAAGGTTTTGGACCCAAGATGGTTCGATTCTGTAGATTTATAATGTAAATTAGTAGGCGAGTCATAAGCCTTCCAATTTCCGATTAGGGCTTATGCTCGGTAAGGAGCCCCGGTTTTATTTTTAGGAAATGCGAAAAAAAATATTATTTCAGTTGAAAATAATTGAACATATGTAGTAAAGTAACTGCCTAGCATTTTAAATCTCAGAGACAAGCAGTCTTTGTGCCCTCGAAACAAGAGGTGGCGTGTTTTCGGGAGTCGAAAAATTAAAGAAACTTAAACTCGGGGAGGGATTACATCATGGAAACAAAAACAATAGGTTGGTTGGTGATTAAGAAGATCTTCATTCTTTTCATTTCGCTTGGTTTTCTTTTCTCGGTTCAAACAGTATGCGCCCAAGACACTGAGGGAACCCCCATACAAAAAGATCTTTACATGAGTTCGCAGATATCAAGTGTGGAAGACCTGCCTGATGGGATAACTATTTCCCTGTACGATTCGGAGTCTGCCACAGCACCAATTGCGACACAGGCATTCCAGAGAGGGCAATACGCCCTTGACTTCGAATTCAACAAATCCGATGGTTTGTCCGCAGGGCCAATAGCCAGGCTCAATGTAAACTTTACCAACAAACTGTACATGGGAGATGACCCCGATAATCCGAATAAAGTTGAAGAAATTTGGGCAGAGGTGAGAATTAGCGAGCAAGCTGTTGGAGACAGGACGAAGGTAAAGGATGAGACCCTGGTCAGGCTCCTTTTAGCGAGTGATGCGTCTATCGCAACCTATCTCACCCTCGCCTATGAAGGGGATGGTAATCCGATAACGACCATTTACAAAGACCTACCCTTAGCATCCGGGTCCTCAGCCAATGAATACATCACCTCGATGTTCAGTTCCAGTGCTTCTTCTGCTGAAATATCGCCTACAAGCCTCATTACTCCCTTCTGGGAATTATCAGGGAGTAACATTTTTTATCCCAATGGTAATGTGGGCATTGTGGATACGGCGCCAAATAGAGATATCTCAGTTAAATACTCATCTACTTCAGGCGGGTTGAGTACACTGCCCACAATTTCCGTCGCCAATACGAACACGTCGGGCTATTCCTTTGCTTCCTATGAATTTAGCGGGGGGAATGGTGCAGTGGTAGGTGAATTTTTTGCTGACGGAAGTGGTCTTTTCCTCGGTGGAACTCCCAGCGTATATTTCAGAGCCTCAACGGATTCTCCGATGCTGCTGGGTACGAACAAGCAAATAAGGTTCGCAATTTCAAATACGGGTAATGTTGGGATTGGGCTTGGAACAACCATGCCAAGCAATGCACTTGATGTATTTGGAACAATCAGATGTAAGGAATTGATCGTAACCAGCGCTTGGGCAGATTTTGTATTCGAGGATAATTATAAACTGCCGGGTCTTGATGAGGTTGAAAATTTTATTTCCAAGAATAAACATCTTCCTGGAATCCCTTCAGAGGCGGAAGTGAAAGAAAAAGGAGTTAGCGTCGGAAGTATCAGTTCCAAACTGCTGCAGAAGATCGAAGAACTTACCCTGTATGTTATCGACCTCAAAAAGGAAAATGACTTACTCAAAGGACAAATTTCGAATATCCAGTACCAACTTGATAACGCGCCTGAATAAGGTTGGTGAAGTGTTTAATTAACAAGTCACATTTAATCCATTGTTCCGCCGTTGAAAAAAGATATTGAATTTGCTTTTTGTCCGAGTCGATGTCATTTATGGATTAGGAAAGATGAAATCCTGAAGCGGAGCGATGGATAAAATGTACTGAACAGGAGCCAAGTATTTGAATTTCAGGGTGTGGAGTATTTGTATCATTGGAGGTGTACGATAGCAATCAGAATGCCTTTGGTGATACGATCTGAAGAGAAAAAATGGTGTGGCTTTACCTGCAAAGGTCCAATAAATATCCTGATTTTCACTGTCGCTAATTTGCTTCCGTTCGGGGCATAAAAAAAGCTATCAAGAAAAACAAGAAATCCCCGCCAACTGTTACAAACCGTCCCAATAAAACGGCCAACAGTAGAACCGGTTCAAAAACAGACCCTTTCAACAACGCCATCAGCACGAATTCCCGTATGCCTATACCTGCCGGGGCACCTGGAGTTATCAAACCAGCGAGCCACGCCACGACAAAGGCGCCTGAAAGGCCGAAAGCTTGTGGGACAACTGTTGAGCTTTGTTCCATGAGCAACGCGAGCAACCCAACGAATATTATACTGGAAACAGTAAGGAATAGTGCATACCAGCCCACCGCGTAGGCAATCGGTAAGCCGACAAATTTGCATACTCCCGTTGCCACAATGCCCAGCACACCCAAAAAAGCAAAGGTTGCCAAAGAGAACGACACAGCAGGGATAAAATACGGCAGCACCAGAATGCCGAACATTGCTCCGGTAACCGAGATTACGCAAAGCTCCCACACAGCCGACTTGGCAAGCGGCCATGCCGATAATCCGGCCGCTTGCCCGATGGACTGACGGCCGGCAAGATGAAAGATGTTGCCGGGCACGTATTTGGCCAGTTGTGAAACGCCATATGTTCGAAGCGCCCATGAAGATCTAACGCTGATCTCAAAATGCTGTAATAGCGATTTCCAGGCCAGGGATAGAAATACGTTAGCAGTTGCGTAAATTATTGCCAGAGCAAGCAACGCCATCCAATGGCTGCATGTGAATATAGAAAAATCAATCTGACCACCGTATTCGGAGAGTTTGATCGCCACAAAAATAACACCGGCGACGCTCAGCGTTGAGCCTGTCCAGTGCAGAATACGCTTCAAATTGGCGGCTGTCATAGTGCTTTTACGCTTCTTCCACGCGACGGCATAGTAGTAATGTCCACGGGATCGGAGAGCGAACCCCCAGAACTTCAAAGTGACGTGACACAAGGGCTAGGAATTGACGCTTTGACCAGCGTTGGATATGCCCCGGAGTATTCCCCCAATCATTTAGATACTTTCCCCTCGCCATATTCATAACACTCCATAGGGGTTCACGAGGAACACTGATAATAAGATAAGGCTGAGCGATAGCCCGTAGGGCAAGCAACCCTCGTTCCGGGTATTCCAGATGCTCTAAAACTTCTAGGCACACAAGCAACTGGGCTGCATCGGTTTCTGGTTTGAGATCATAGATACTGGAAACCTTGAAGATATCAGCCGACAACTTACGTTCCAAGGCATTTTCCTTGGCCATATCAACCACAGAATGCGAGAAATCGCTTCCGCGCGAATCAATCCCCTGCTCAATCCATTTCAATGTCCAATAGCCCTCACCACATCCTACCTCGTGAATTGTAGCGGGCCTAACCCTGTCCACCAATGCGATCACTGCCAATTCAAAGCCCTGCATCAACCTTCTCACAATGGTATTAGACGATCCGTATTTGTCGTAGGTGTTGCCGACAACAACACCATTTTCAGATTGGCCTTTCGAGATTTTCATAGTAAATCACATTTTCCCACGAATACAGTGAGACAATTCTCACGAACTAAAAACGACAAGTTTCAATTTGATTATTTTGGCAGTATCTTGTTTGAATATGGTCCAGCAATGTTTTGTGTTTTGTAGAAAGCGAAACCCTTCTAAACCCAGATCAGCGATGTGTACTCTCATTTTTATTTTTTTCGCGAGCTCCATCATGTCTTAACTTCGTAATATATCGAATGTCCTCCAAAATCTTCCGGTTGGCTGCCAGTAAATCCGCCAAAAACGCTACCAAAACAGTCTGAAAACCCATCCCAAGAAGCATCCCAGACAAGATAACTGATTGAATATGCCCTTCCCCTTCGCCTGCCAGGTAGTAATACAAGAAACGCAACCCAATCAGAAAGCCAAGACCAAATAAAACAGTCCCGATGGTTACAAAAAAACGGAATGGCCGGTAAATTACGAAGATCCGCACAATGGTAATAATACTACGCTTGATATATGAAGGGATACTTTTCACCAACCTTGAGGGGCGTAGATCCTCATTGACCCGAACCGGTACCGAGGTGATCGCCATGTTCTTCTGTCCTGCCATGATGATGGTCTCGAGTGTGTAGGTGTAGTCGGTAAAAACCATCAACTGCTGCGCTGCTTTGCGTGAAATAGCCCTGAACCCGCTGGGCGCATCGGGGATGTCGGTATGGCTTGCGACCCGCACCACCCAGCTGCCAATTCGCTGCAAAAATTTCTTGACCGGCGAGAAGTGTTCAATGGTCTCTACTGGTCGGGCTCCAACCACGATGTCCGCCTCCCCTTTCATTATGGGGCCAATCAGAGCTGGAATGTCATCAGCGTTGTATTGGTTATCCGCGTCAGTATTGACGATCACATCCGCACCCATCCGTAAGCAGGCATCCAAACCATTCATAAACCCTCGCGCAAGCCCCAGGTTACGCGTGTGGCGCACAACGTGATCGACACCGTTTTTTTGGGCGATCTTGACCGTGTCATCGGTACTGCCATCATCTATAATAAGCCACTCGACTTTGTCAAAACCATCCACCTCCCGAGGAAGTGCATTTAATGCAATAGATAGTGTTTCTGCTTCATTATAACATGGCATTTGAATAATAAGTTTCATGGGATTGTCCGATATAGGTGGTTGCGACTACGCTGATAGACTATAAGATGGTTAACTTGTTTTGCCACTGCAAATGGCAACTCTTTTTTGGTTACAAAAAACTCGCCTTCCCATGAAAGATCATCTTGGATAGGCTTCAGCCGAACACTGTTAACCAACCATACACTCGACTTGGCCGGATTAAATGTCAATTGTATAGGCCCTTCGTTTATGTTAATTACCACACGCTCTTCAACCAGTGTATTTTTTTTTGGCATAATGTTTGCCTGCTTAATTCCATTAATTTTTAGATCGTAGTCGACATCAAATTGGAATTTTTCCCCGATGTAGATAGTTACAAACAGATTGTACTGGCCCGGGTCGGCATCTATTCTGAAACTATGTTCCTTCCAACCAAATATAAAATCGTCTGCACCATTACCGAAGGATGTGTTATTATGCCGTGAATCTATATTGAACAGGTCTTCAAATCCATATCCTTTTTTTACACTGTAAGCACCGCTCGGGTGGAAAGGAACTCCTATCCTAAACAAATTACCACTTGCAGGCGAAGAGATGGTACCAAAATCAAAGCCATATTCACCCCCAAACGTTATGGCTTTCATGGCGGTGGGCGCGCGACCACTCCAAAACGAACTTATCTGTTTGACTTGGTAAGAATGAATTTTTTCATCTATGGCAACATTTTCGTACGGAATTTTCTTTTCACGCAGCCACAAAAAAATCTCATTTGCTCCACTCGTAGTAGCAGCAAGAACAGGTATATACTGGTGAGCAATAAACCCAGAACCGCCAATAAGCAGTCCAATCGCGATGATACCCAGTGACTTTTTTTTCTTAATCAAGACAAACAGCACAACGGCAATACACAACAAAGCCGCCGAATATAGATATGGATCACTCCGCGAACCTATAGCCCTATGAGTCCCCCAATCTATACCACCATTAAACCAGAAATCATTCAAATATATTAGATCAAAATTATTAATGACCCCATATGCTGTCGTTGAACCGAGAGGAGAATAGATGCCTACAAAAAAAGCCATCAACAAACATGAAACGATTATAAAACGAAGACTTATCTCCGCTTCGCGGATGAAAACGATCCCAAGCATTATCAGCAAAGGCACAATCGGAGCTAAGTATCTCCCAAAGGGAATATTTTCAGCCCCGGGCAATGTAGATCTATGCAAGGAAGTTAGTATCAACAACTCCATCGTCAATATTACCGTGAAATAAAACATGGCCAGAAGATTTGCGGAGAGGTTCTTTCTCCTGCAACAAATTGCCAGAAAAACCGCTGGAAAGATAAGATAAGTCGCCGCTATCAGATATGACGACTGATATGCAAGAGCTTCCCCGAAACGGCCTAAGTATTCTGCAACATGCAAGAAATCGGTAACGCGTTCTTTATAGCCAAGGAGACCTGCCCCAGGAGTAAGTAGATTTCGTATTAGCCAAGGAAACACCAATAAAGAAAAGCCAGAACATAAATATATGATTGGCGTTAGCCAAGGTCCGCTATCTTCTACCTTTGTTCGTCGTCTTACCAATAAGTAAGCAATCAGGGCTGCGCCAAAAGTTAGAACCCCTGCCTGCTTTGCCAGAAACAATAAACCGACTAAAATGCCCAAAATCAACGCGGTACTTTTACGATTGGATTCGACTAAAAGAATAAATGTGTAAACGCATGCCAGAAATAATGAATAGTAAAGTGGCTCAGCCCAAATAAGCCATGTCGTAATCGTCCACGGCATAAGCGAAGCGAATAGCGCAAAAACAAATGAATGAAAACGAGTAAAAAAACGGGAAGCCAACAAATGTAAAAACAGCGCCCCAAACGAGAAATAGAGACAGTTCAGGACAAGCGAAAATTTATATGTGCTGCCGATGTCATTTTCATCAAAAAACAAAGAAATGATAAATGGATATAACGGATTATATTGAGTAGCGCCCCCATAAGTCCCTGTTGCATCTATGATACGAGCAAGATTAAAGTACGTTGTTTCATCACCGAAGATAAAAGGGCCTCGTAACTCCCTCTGGCTCAGACATAATATAAAGAAAACAATGGCAGCTGTAACAAGCCCAACCGCCACAGTTTTAGTTTTTTCTTTCGACATTAAAATTGTTCGACAATTATCTTTCATTATATCTTCAGCAGGAAATGACAACTGGATGTAGCCCTCGGGAACGCGAGTAAAAAACAGGAAGTGAAAACCCATTCAGGGTAAGTGGCTAGTCGTGGTAAAATTGATGCTCTCGTAAAAAGTCGAAATTTGAAATTTGTACCGCATCATAGAGCACGTGTTAGTTAATGGCTATACCGTATGTTGTACCCAGAAAAGCTGCGACTGACTTTTTACGAGACCATCAAAATTGCAATTTCACGTGAAACCCACTGGAATTTAAAGCAAACAGGGGACCAAAGACCATTTTTGCGCAGCCAGAGGATGGGAGCACACATGACTATTTACCGCCCCGTTCCGAAAAACTCAAACACACTGTCAATAACCCGGTCCTGATCTTCTCTTGTCATTTCATAGTAACAAGGAAGACGAACAAGTCGCTCGCTCAGGTCTTCTGTCACTGGCAGGTCCCCCTCCTTATACCCCATGCCCATGCCCATAGGAGATGTATGGAGAGGCACATAGTGAAAAACGGCATGAATGTCTTTCTTTTTCAAGAAACTTATTAGCCTGTCACGATCACCCGGGGAGGTGTCGACAAGCAGATAAAACATGTGTGCGTTATCCTGACATTCCGAAGGGCATCCAGGCATTCGGAAGAAGCCGTTCTTACAAAGTGGAGCAAATTGTTCGGAGTAATAATTGAACAACTCTGCCCTCTTTCGTGTGATAGTATCGGCTTCTTCAAGCTGGGCGTAAAGAAACGCTGCTACTATCTCTGAAGGCAGAAATGATGATCCAATATCCACCCAGGTGTATTTGTCTACCTCACCGCGGAAAAACCTGCTGCGGTTTGTTCCTTTTTCCCTTATAATTTCAGAACGTTCAATAAATTTCTCATCATTGATAACCAGTGCCCCTCCCTCACCGCTGATGAAATTTTTTGTCTCATGAAAGCTGTATGTGCCGAGGTGACCAATCGTTCCCAAATAACGCCCCTTGTATGTAGCGTTTACGCCCTGGGCCGCGTCTTCCACAACAATCAGATCATGTTTTTGCGCGATCTCCATGATGGTATCCATCTCACAACCAACTCCAGCATAGTGTACTGGTACAATGGCCCTGGTATTTGCATTGACAACAGGCTCAATCAGATTCTCATCAAGATTCAGGTTATCTGGACGGATGTCTACAAACTTGATTTTCGCCCCGCGAAGCGCAAATGCATTTGCAGTGGAGACAAAGGTATAGGAGGGCATAATCACTTCATCCTCTGGACCTATATCACACAGTATCGCACATATATCCAGCGCCGCAGTGCCCGAATGGGTCAGCATTACCTTTTTTGCAGAAAAATTTTTCTCCATCCATTCATTACACTTTAACGTAAAAGCTCCATCACCGGCAAGATGTCCACCCTGAACAGCCTGGGCTATATAATAAAGTTCTTTGCCAACAATGAAAGGACGGTTGAATGGAATGGGAGCCTTCAATGCTTACCTCCTTTTGTGTTGTGTCGTTATCAGGCACATTCGCAGATCGGGGTGAGACAAAAAAAACGCGGAATAATGCCGGATGAGCATGGCAGGCATATCTTCATCCCTGAGCCCCAACAATGACACCTGCCATAATTAGTAAAACCCCAAGCATTTTGGGGAATGTGACTGCTTCATGAAAGAATAAACCACTCAATACAATCACAAATACAAAGGATAGGCTCATAAAGGGGTACGCATGGCTCAATTCAAATTTCGTCATTGCGGCCATCCAGCAGACGGACGCAACAAAGGCCGATAAGAATGCTGAGATTACCCAGACATTCAAAAACATTTGCAGGAGAAACAAGATCTTATTGCCAAGAACCTGCGGTAACGGCCCGACTTCGGTCATCTGCCATTTGATGATCATTTGGCCATATACCGTGAAAAAAATCGTTCCAAATATGTAGAAGTAACGCAAATTCTTCCCTCACAAATTATTTTGAATCAGCTACATTTCAACCGGTATGAATTTTGCTCTATCATATAACAAGAATTTCATAAATTTGCGCTCACCATCGGTGTACCTTGGGATGTACTCCTGGCTTTCTATATTAAAATATGTCTTTTCAGGAGAATCTCCGTGCTTCAGATCCGTTGTAATCTTGACAAAACTGATATCGTTACCCCTGTCTCTATATTCATCAAGGTACCCCGAAAATAGTGTTTCCTTTTCCTTTAAAGTTATGTCTTTGAACTGATAGCCCATTTTATCGGTTACGTCTTGTGCAGGTGAGCCGGAATAGATGTGATTTTCCTTCATATCTTTTACAGCAAGGCCACCCAGCATCAGCATCGCCTGTGGTTCCACAACGATTGGAGCAACAATACAATGGCCTACAAACCACGCTCCATCTCCCACGACCAATTCTTCCATTTTGAACCATCGGCATCCGGCAAGTCTGTCCCCGAATTTCATATGGGACCATAGCTGACTATGTGCGCCAACGCCCACATTATTGCCTAACTTCAACAATCCACCGAATGCATCAAGAATACAATAATGTCCAATCCAGACATTATGCCCGATAATGCACTTTTTGCCATGAATTACTGAGCCATGATGTATAGTGAAGTAGTCTCCGATCTCTAAATCTTCAACATCAATGTAGAGATCATCACCTATGAAACAGCCGTATCCAATGTTTATATTTTTGCAGTTGGGGCCAAAAGTAATATTTCGGCCCCACTTCATCTTCCCTTTGACTTCCATATTCATAGATTTGTTAACTATTTCAGGTTGGAAACTGCTCAAAACGATCACCCCCCCTGCAGTAATTATACTTCGCAGCAAACATAAACACGCAATTGATCAGATTTACGCAACAATTTACCTTTTATCCACTTTTTTCTTAGCAGCTTTCTCATTAACAGTTTCCCTGATCGTATAGGCGGGATGCTTCATTGTTCGAAAATGCATTCTGGATAAATATTCTCCAATAATTCCCAAACTAAACAATTGGACTCCTGAAAAGATTGAAATGACTGCAGCTAAAAACGGAAACCCTGGAACTGAGCTCCCCTGAATTAGATAACGCCCTACAACATAGACCAATACGCCAAACCCAAAAAGAGAAAAACCAAACCCAAGCACACTGGCCAGCCGGAGGGGCATTGTACTGAAACCAGTCATCATGTCAACAGCGTGTGTTAACAGCTTTTTGAAAGTATAATTTGACAAACCTTCCCGACGCTGCTCGTGTCTGACAGGGATTGCCACAAATTGTGTCGTCCCCCATGTGAGGAGCACGTCAATTGAAACAAACGGCCCCTGGTAATCGGCAAAAGCAAGTCGGATATCAGAACGAAACATTCGAAATGCACTCGCATTACGGGCAACTTGAACACCCATAGTGCTTTTCATAACTAATTTTGTCACGTGGGACGCAATGTCTCTCCAGAAACCATGCTGCTTCTTCTGGGGTGTGCCGTAAACAACGTCATACCCCTCGTTAAGTTTTTCAAAAAGCTTCGGGATCTCTTCCGGAGGGTTTTGCAGGTCATCATCCATCGTAACAATGAATTCGTAACGAGCGGATCGAATACCGCACAACAGCGCATTGTGCTGTCCGTAATTGCGCATTAGATTAACACCACGTACCCACGAGTATGTGTTGGATAAATCACAAATCATATCCCAACTCTGATCAGCACTTCCATCATTTACAAGAATCAATTCATATTCCGATGCTTGCCCCTCCAACACTGGCTCCAAACGTTCTGCAATGGGGACTAATGTCTGCTCACTGTTGTAAACCGGAATGATTACTGAAATACGCATCTTTTTATCGCTTGAACGTTTTTTTTAAAATCCATTTTAATCGATTACCACTCTTTTTCATCTTTGGCTCGGCATTTTTCTTCTTCTTTTTGCTAACACAATCGTAAGAAAACTGCAATTTCACCTGAGGCAGAACATACCAGTTCTACCGGACAAGGATATCGCCAATTTGACAACCGAATTCCCTGGTATCAGGAGGAGCCTTGTACAATTGCGGGGTGGAAAATTCCACATAAAAGCTGGATTTCCCATACTTCTCCAAGTCAATCACCTGTTTCTTCCAGCCCCCTCCCAAATCAATCGGCTCGGTTTCAACGACAATACCGTTGATCGTTATCTTCAATCTCTGGAGCGGACACAAAGATGCGAATTCGAAGGACTTGAGGGCAGAACTCCCTCCAAATAAAACTCCATTGGCAAGAGTTCCATGCATCCAGCGAAACGGTCTCTGGTTTGGATAAACTTCACGGGAGTACCACCCATCGAAGAAATGAAATTTACCAATATCTTGCTCTTTGAGTTGAGCGTCAGCAGACAATTGGTCGATGCTGAATGATTGAACTCCCGACACATGTCCATCAACACGGAATACATATACACCATTCGCCTCCGCAATGAGTTCAAGATAGGGGCTCTGTTTTAACCGTGCAATAACCAAAGAGCCAACATTCGGCTCAAAACCTGTGGCATGGGCAACCAGGTGGGTAATCCCTTGCACCTTGAAACGCTCCATCATCTCCTTGTCGAACCGCCCCATGTTCACGGGGAGAAAATCACCAATGATATCGTTCCACTCGCTGGGATACATTGAGCTGTGCCCCGTGAACATACGCAGATTGTATTTCTGTGCATAATAAAGAAACGTGCCATTTAAATGGTGCCCCGCCGCTCTCTGAGTAGGTATGGTATAAATTATTCCGCTGGTACCTCGTATTTTTTCGTAGGCCTCATTGTGGCTTTCAAGCTTTACCATTAAAGGTCGGGTGTAATAATAGTCGAAAATGATGACAATAGCCATAACGATGGTAATCATCCATACCAAAAAGAACGGTTTGGTATATTTTCTTTTCCATACCATAAAAGAAAGGTGAATAATGAATCCGAAAAACAACGCGAAATAAAAACCAGCAGTATTCATTAATCGTCCTGGAGTTCTGATACAGTTGGCCCCTGGGATGTGGTCAAAATACCAACGATAGATTTTTATATGTAATATGGAATCAAGATTCGGACCAAAACAAAAAAGATAACTCACAACAAACACCAAGCCACTCAACGCAAAAATGATTGTATCTGATTTCGGTAAATTGCTGCTAACTGATCTCATGCATCCAACTACACCAAATACAATAAACAAGATGGGGACGGTTAGGAGTGCCCAGCCCAAATAGACGGCCTTTTCATTGCCTGACCAGACCTTGGTTGCATGAATTGGCAATGGCGAATGTAGCAAGGTCTCACCATAATTCTGGCCCGACGATAGACCGGAAACTCCAAGCAGGTCACGAATATAGATAAGATAAAGCAGTGCGGGTAGTAGTGAAAGGAGTACCAAAAAGATTGCTCGTAACTTACGCGCCGCAGAAAAATCTCGCTGTATGCAAACCTGAATCGAACGACCCACAAAATAAGGCAATGAGAACAGGGCAAACAAATAAAATGCCTGAAAATTGGAAGTGCTATAGAATAGAAGACATACGCCGAATAACACGATGTAACGTAGAGCAAGGCTTCTTAAGATTTTTTCAAAAAACAACACGATAAGAGGTGGCCACATGAGATCTACGCCATAAACCATCTCACCAAACAGAAAAGATGTTCGGTGCGGCAGCAAGGCAAGTACCAACGACGAAAGCAGAGCGGCAGGATGAGATCGCGTAAGAAAAAAAACAAGCAAATACATCGCCCCCCCCACCAAAGGGAAGGAGATGAGAGCTATCAGATTGTATGAAACGACATCACCAAATACGGCTGCAAGTAACAAATGAATGAGGCTGAAAGGAAAGAACACCCAGCCTTCACTGAAGGCTTCTCCCCCAGAAGTAAAATTGTATTGGTAGCCACTTTCATATAGTGGCCGATTTTCCTCCAGGTTATGCCTCGGGAGGCTGTAGCGATAAAACTGCTCAAAGTGATCTCCGGGCAGCATGAATCGAGGTGCATTGGCACCACTAGATGCAGTCGCAGGAATTGCAGTGGATATATGAGCAATAAACTGATCTCCTGCATAAAATGCTCCAACTCCTAAATAGACTAATAGCAAAGCTATTGCTAATGCATATTTAGACAAGGGCAGGCTGCGTAGGATATTAAACATACAAAAGCTTTCCCTGTTTACCACCTCAAAAAATCGGCGATTTTTGCAGATATTTTGTTTAGACTGTGGTTTTTTTGAATAAACTGTTGCGCCTTATAGGATAGATTCTTCATTCGCTGGGGGTCATCCAAAAGCCGCAAGAGATTCTCGTACAATTCTTCATCCATATTTTCATTTTTCACCTTTATCGCCACATCATCGGGCAATTCTGAAAACCAGGCGTCATCGCTGACAATACAGGGTTTCCCAAGGCCTAAAGCCTGAATTATAGCACCGGAAGTTTCACCCATAGTTGGATAACGCAAATTGACAACCACATCCACATATTTCAAAAAGCTCTGAAATTCGTTTAAGTTTACGTAGCCTGTTTTTCGTATGTGAATCCCTAAATATTCATCTACAGAACTGCCTTCCCCCACCATCAAATAGACCAGCCGATTATCGAATTTTTCATTGAGTAAGGTCACAGTCTGGCAAATAGCATGATTAAGCTTTGTTGGAGCTATGTAACCGAAAGATCCTACGACGATCGCACTTATAGGGATATCGTATTTCTTGTACAATAACTCTTTGTCAACAAATGCATTATTTTTGGATAATGCAATATGTTCTATTTTCTTTATCCGGTCAGGCTCTTTCACAATCTCGGATACTTTTTGATAGGCATATTCTGAATGAACCATGATTTTGTTTCTTGATTTTAGTATTTCCGCATTCAGTGGTAGAGAGGATGCAAGTTGTTTACATTCGAGCAAGTTTTTTCCAGACCTGATATTTTTTTTGATTAAGTGCAATCCCCATGCACCAGCCAACTCGAATATCTTCGAATACAATAAGCCCTTATTTTCATAATAACCAATTGTCAAAAAGTACAAAGCAAAATCGTGCAAAATAACAAGGCCTGGATGACTGAGTGCTGCATCATAAATATAGGAGTGATACTGTGGGTTATTGCCGATATTATATATTTTAAAATCAAACGACTTGATGCTCGGTTTCTTTTTGCTCTTATAAACCTTCACATCAAAGTCTTTATAAAGCCTCTTGTTTGAAAGTCTGTAATCATCAATGAGCAAAGTGATATCAAAATATTTTTTCAGCCCGTATACCATAACCTCCGAATAGTCTGAAATCCCACTCGCCATAGGGGAAAAGGGACTTGCGTATAGCAGCCTTTTTTTAGTTGGGCTTGGCACTGTTAAGTTTCTCCCAGCAACGAATTGATTACATGATCCCAAGTAATATTTTTCTTGATGATAGAATCATACCCTTTCATCCCCATGTCTCTGGCCAGTTCTTTGTTTAAAGACCATTTGTCAATTGTTTTTGCAATCGCCTTAGGATCAGTTTTGAGTATGCTTCCATTTTTTCCGTTATGAACAAACTCTAATGGGCCTCCGGCATCGGTATGCACAATTATCGGCTTTTTTGAAAGAAAGGCCTCCAATGTAACATAGCCATAATCTTCATCATAGGCGCCAAAATAGATACCTAAACAATTGGCATAATACCTGATTTTTTCCTCTTCTGTTATAAACCCCAACATCTTTACCTTATTTTCAAGTCCATATTTCGAGATTAAAGAATTCAGATAACTTGTTTCATTCTCCGAACCTTTGCCCGCCAAAAAAATCGTGGTATCTGTCTTTAGAAACCTGGCAGCTTCCACCAAAAGACGCTGGCGTTTCATTTTATCAATCCTGCTGGGATAAAAGATATAATTATCAAAGGTTCCACATCCGAGTTTTTCATAGTTCATAGGAGGATGATACAACGGCATGGCGTCAATATCATTGTACTTTTCTAATCTGTCCGAAGAGTTTCGGGCGTTTGTAAAAATCTGTTTAGCCTCTCTGATAAACCTGTTATCATTAGCGATTACAGTATTTCTTACAAATTCTCCATCCTCCCAAGTATGCATATCTCCGTATTCCGTCCCCCATAGATCGTAGGCCTGACGATGCTGATGCAAAAGCCATAGTACTTTGTTTGGATGTTTGATATAGTAGGCTGGGAATTTCATAGCAATAACCATGTCAATTCTCTCACCATTCACTTCCGTCAAATCAATCATCCGGCCCATAATCATGCAGTTCAATAATGCTTCACTTGGATACCATTTAAACGGGATAGACACAATCTCAGCTTCATGACCGCGTTTTCTCAGCTCATCAAGCAAGAGATTAGTATGGATCTCAGCCCCCCCAGTAATAAAAGGTACTTGAACCGTCGCGATGGCGATTTTCACAATTCTATCCCCGAAAATTCCTCTACAGCTTCCACAAATACTTTTTCAGTAATGGAATTGGAAAACCTGTTTTGATAGTTATTTTGGCCCATTTCCACCAAATAATCTCTGTATCGATCATCCTCAGACAGGAGGCGAATGGCCGCCGAATATTCAGCCACATCTGCACCCAGCAGCATCTGTTCCTGACCAATGGTTTCAGGCACAGCGCCGACCTGTTTGGCAATAACGGGCAGACACAGGCTCTGAGCCTCCACGATTGGGACGCAAAAGCCTTCATGGTCGCTGCAATTGACATAGAAATCACAACCCAGATAGTAGGAAAGAAGCGACTGATCATCGACCTCCTCAACCCACACTACCTGGTTTCCCAACCCATGTTCTGCAATCAATTCCTCGATTTGTTGGTTGTATGTCCATAAATTGTCATCCGTTTTTCCAATAATATGGAGTGAAATGTTCTCGCCATAGTGGAAAATATAATCATTGACAATTTCAACCAGCATATGGTGCCCCTTGTTGGGCGCCATCCGACCAACAAAAAGCAAATTAACATCCGGGCTTTCCACAAGGGATTTCAAAATGGTCTCATCAGGGGCAACATCTTTCCATTGTTCCAGATTATTAAAAGGAGGGACTACAACCGTGTTGGAACAACTGGCTATATCTGCTTCTGCAAAATTGTAATATGAATCCGCCATCCACAAAAAATCCTTATGGTTTTCAAAGATTATCCGAGTTTGATTACAACCACGCATGCACGCAAAATAATAGTCATCACACCATTTTTCAAAAAAAGAAGCAGGTGTTATGCAGTGGTATTTGACAATGACCTTTGCTTTTGCACGGTTTAAAATCTCTTCACCTTCCTCCCAGTAGTTGCTATGATGATAAATAAGCAGGTTATTTTCATTACAGACGAGATCCAACAATGTCTTTCGGTCTACCGATTCTAATGCGCTGTTCAGCAAATAACTGCAATATACAAACACATCATGTTTCCGCCCCAGGATTTCATACATCTTTGAAATGTCATTGCCAATGGCATCATGGATTGTTATGCTTTGATGTAAAAGCACACATTTCATACGGCTTTCCTTGTTATCATCGCATAGTCTTGGGCCATATTGAAACGATAAATCAGGTCCCTCAATGGATCCTCTTTGTTGTATTCTAAAAGATTCAGCGGGTTCAGACGAACAATGTCTGAGGAAATAAACCCTCGATTTTCAAGCAAAAACTTCAGCGTATCAGGAGGAATGGGGTTCTTGTGAGTTGGATCGCTATAAAAGGTACAGCTGCCAACCAGAACATTCTCGGGGTTTGGAGTTTCAAAGATAACGATTCCCCCAGGCTTCACTACACGCAGGGCCTCATCAAAAAATGAGATCATCTTCCTCATCGACAAATGCTCCACGATATGGAATCCCGTAATCATGCCAATAGAATTGTTCTTCAGGTCCCTTAAAAAATCAACAGCATCTCCGTTCACAACATCGAGTTTTTTTGCTTTGCATTTCTCAATCATTAAGGAGTTTAAATCCACTCCTCGGGCTTTATACCCTTTTTCTTTTAAGAGCTCCAACCACTCTCCTCTGCCACATCCCACGTCAAGAACAGGTGAATTTTCATCCCCAAGACCGGCCTTTTCGAGATACGGCAAATAGACTCTTTGTCTTTCCTTAATATTTTCACTTGTGCCCCTGAACTGATCTTCAAAAGACACGTATATCGAATTAAGAACCTGGTCCTCCTCAGCCAGCATCGCTTGAATCCGATCGGTTGAAATCGGTTCCGGCAATTTCTTTCGCGCCTCCTCAAGAAAAAACATGAGCCGTCTTTGCTGGTCAAGAATGTTCAATTTAAAATCCTTTGTCTGTCTGAGAATATCGCAGACCTGTTTATTGATAGTTTCAAGTTCCCCACGACCTGCCTTTCTCTCTAAACCAACCTCAAGTTCCTCGCGATCTGCCTTTCTCTCTAAGCCGACTTCAAGTTCATCACGATAGACCTTCTTTTCCAGATCCATCCCTAATTGAATCAAGCCCTTGCTGAGGTCATTACGCTGTTGCTGCAATTGTGTGAACGTATTTTCCTCCAGAACTTGCAGATTGCGTAAAATCGCAGGGAAATTGGCAATGCCAACCATGATTCTGAAAAGGTACCCCAAAATAGGAATTTTAAATGATGATTGGATAAGAAAAGGCCAAAATAGTCCCCTTATTTTCGTTTTTTTCGGTCGACCTTCCCTGCAATATCGCAACCTTCCCACGACCTCCGTTTTGGTCAGTTGTCCCGAATTTAGTTTACCGAGAAAATGCTGAAGGCCATAAGAATCGGGATCCCTTTTGAGAACCCCACGATACACATTTGTTACGAAGTTTCTGCCGTGATATTTAGAGAAATCATGAATGTGGTAGTTGTCCTTGATTTCAAATGGTTCAGGTTCCGGCAATCCACAAATTTTAGAGAAATCGACTTTGGCGGAAAAGTTGGATGGAGAACCATTACTTGCATGCGGAACAGTTCGATGAGGCGTTTGCCCCTTTTCTTTTCTTTTCTTGACCTCGGCCCTGATCTTCTCCATGAGTTCATCAACATTTATCTCTGGTATCTTGGTTTCTATCATCTACATTTCACCTCAGCGCAGCTCTTTTCATGATCCAAAATTCATGCAATTTAGAACCGAACCTCAAGACTGACCAAGTTTGTTTGTATTAAGGAATTCCACAATGACCTTCTCAAATCTCTTGAAATCATTTATATGTTCATGGATAAAATCATAGATCGCATTTATATCAATTTCCCAATACAAATGAACCAACCGGTTGCGAAACCTGGCCATCTTTATCAAAGATGTTTCAAATTCCTGATCCACCACACCGAGTTTCCGAATTTCCCTAAAGATATCCGCATAGGTTTCAGGTGCGCTTATAGACCTCTGAAATTGATAGAGCGAAATAAGGCGGTTCCCAATATTCAGGCAGCTTTCGATGGCCAACTGCAGAAAGCGTTCTGAGCTCCCTTGGTATATGGGATCGTTCATAAAGACATCGTGGGGAACTTTTTGTGCATCTAACAAAAGCTGGTAGTATTTATTGAGATGTTTTAAGTGTTCTTTGATGCGCTCATCCATGGTAGCCTATGCCCTCTAAAAAAACCCGATCAAAATCCTCCCTGAAATATTTGAAATCCAGGTAGTAATTTAATACCTGCTCACGAAAATCAATAATCGCTTTTTTGTCTCTGAAAAACAAAAGATTTGCATATTTAAGGATATTGAAAGAAAACCGAGGCGGAGCATCATTTAAGACAACGAGATCAATTTTATCCGTCCTGAAAAAATCATTCATTCTCCCTAACCATTCAATTTGTTTGTCAAACTTTTGTCTTTTGTTTAACCGGTTCGACAGCAATATGCCGAAATCCAGATCGCTCAATGGTCGGAGGCAATTCTGAGCCCCGCTCCCGAAAAAGTAGAGGGCCAGAATTTCCTTATCCTCCGAAACCAATGGAGAGATATGAGATACCCGGGCAAGAACATCATCTGACAGCTTTTTATTTCCGGAAATCATTTTTTATAATTGCTCACGAGCGCCGCTTTCCCGCTTTAAGCGGGAGCAAATCAAGATAGAGACTTTCGCACGACCTTACCGGCCGCTTGTCCCGCTAACGGGGCTACGCTCAAGACGCCCCAGTTAAATACGCTGCGCTGTCCTTCGGAATTTCACGGGGTAAACAAAGAACGCTAAGATTTACTTTTTTACCGAATCGGAACGGACGATTCGGTAAACCAATCAGCCCTTCGGGCATTTAGGGAGGATGGTTACTTCTAACACAGAGAAGAATAATGGCTTTTTTTTCGAATCGTCCGTTCCGATTCGAAAAAGGCTTTGCGTCCGCAGTTTATCCCGTTAAATTCCGAAGGACAGCTCATCATATTCAATTCAAACGGGGCGACTTGCGGTTCAATTTACCAGTTTCATATGAGCGCCGCCTCTGACCGGGAAAGAAACTATGCATTCCCACGCTGGAGCATGGGAACGAGGAAAAAATTCCGCAATCCGCAATCCGCATTCGGAACACACGAGCCATGAACAAAAAGATACCAGCAATATCTATTTAGATCAATGGATTTCAAGCTCCACTTTAGGCTTGAGTCTTGAGAACCCTATAAAGATGAAATCGTTGTTGCCAACAATCTCAAACGCTTTAATCCCGTCCACCCACTGATAGCACTCCCCAATATGGGTATCATCCCTGTGTAAAGAGGGGCTGAGGGTATACCGGCCGGGGCCGAGATTAAACTCATCCATCACATACTTTGCGAGACAATGTTCTCCAGCCTTCAGACTGATAGGGACTTTCATGTGATAGGTATTTGTTCCGAAAATGTCCTGCCCGAATCTGTCTCTTATTAAGATGCCAAGGGTTATGTCGTTTACGTCTTTGTTTGCTTTGAAAGAAATTTCCACGGTACATTTTTGGCCGGAAACAAAGACCTTAGATTCCTCACCATGCGCATTGAGCATTTTGGCATCAATAATTTCCACTTTCAGGTTTCCGTAACTCTTTTGGGGCCCAGAGACATCCTGAAGTTGAATCTCTTCTCCTTTTCCTTTTTTTGCCATAAGGAAATTATATGTATTAATAACTTTGTCGGGCTCCCCTTCTTCCACTGTCGAGCCATGATCCAGGAGCAAAGCCCTGTCACACAGGATCTTCACGGCATTCATGTCATGGGAAACAAAGATAATCGCGCCACCCTGAGCTTTGAATTCCCTGATCTTGCGTATACATTTCTGCTGGAAGTAGGCATCTCCCACGGAGAGCGCTTCATCCACCACAAAGGCCTTAGGCGCCGCATGAATGGCGGTTGAAAAGGCCAATCTCATGACCATGCCTGAAGAATAGGTCTTGATCGGCTCCTGAATAAAATCACCAAGCTCGCTGAAACCTACGATCGTATCGAGCCGAGCATTGATTTCCTCTCGCGACATTCCAAGAAGCGTACCGTTCAGGTAGATATTCTGAATCCCCGTAAACTCCGAATTAAAACCCGTTCCCAGTTCCAGGAGTCCGGTAATCCTCCCATCCACATGTATGCCTCCTGAATCTGCAAAGAGGACCCCTGTGAGTATCTTCAACAATGTGGATTTTCCGGCCCCGTTCTGCCCGATAATCCCCAAGGATTCGCCTTCCTGAACCTCAAAACTCACGTTTTTGAGAGCACTGAATTTACGGTGCAAGATCTTGCGAAACACAATCTCCTTAAGCCGGTCCGCAGGGCTCTGGTAGAGCTTAAATTCCTTTGTTATATGATCCGCAATTATCATGAAAACTCAAATTCGGTCTTTACTGCCGACCCGCTACAGAGCAGAAAACCTCAAGTGTCTGTTCCGCTGTTTTTTCCCAACTGAAATGAGATACCTGTTCAAAGCCTTTTTGAACGATATCCTCTCGCAAT